>Ga0315274_10002334_pt1 | contig 28716 bp, 26 predicted proteins | sample YL17G02_20_MG_FD_203700 | JGI IMG/M metagenome (GOLD analysis project Ga0315274, IMG submission 203700) | Sediment microbial communities from Yellowstone Lake, YNP, Wyoming, USA - YL17G02_20 | ecosystem: Environmental > Aquatic > Freshwater > Lake > Sediment | place: USA: Wyoming | collected...
TAATCTTTGCTGCAACCTTTATTCTTAACTTGGTTGAAGGATTTCTCGTGGGTGGCGGCATTACTCCAAACCCATTCGGCAATCCTTGCGGTTCATACTAATCCTGTTTTGATTGAATTTCTTCGAAGCGAATTTAATCATCGCCATACTTTTTGAAAGTGTGGCGATTGATTTTTAAAGCGATTTAGATTAAGATAATATTAAGCCGAGGTGGCGGAATTTGGCAGACGCGCAGGGTTTAGGACCCTGTGGCCGAAAGGCCTTGCAGGTTCAACTCCTGTCCTCGGCATTTATTATTTCACTCGCAGCTTTTTTTAAGCGATTCATCAAAGCAAGGCCCAATCCTTTTTCCTTTACGCCTTCGACAATAATGATGTCGATTCTTTTGTTGTCAAATTCGCGGAATTTTTTAAATAAATTTTTTGCTAAATATTTAACATTTTTATCGGCCCAAATTATTGCTGTTTTCTTTTTTAGTTTTTTATATATGTTTTTTATTTTTTGTATTTTATTTTTTATTTTTCTTTTATTTCCACAAACCAAAATCACTTCTGCTTTTGGTGAATAATGTTTGTATTTCATTCCCGGCGATTTCGGGGTTTTTTCACCCTGCGGGTGACCAGCCGTAGGCTGGGACACTTTAATTTTACCTAAAATTGATTGTAATTGTTCAAAAGTAATTTTTCCTGGTCTTAAAATTTCCGGAACTTTGGAAGTTAAATCGACTACGGTCGACTCCAATCCGATATTCGTTCGCCCGCCGTCAATAATCATGGAGATTTTTTTGTTTAAGTCATCGAACACATGTTTAGCTGATGTTGGCGAGGGCTTGGTAAATGTATTTGCGCTCGGCGCAGCAATCGGGGCGACTGACGCCTTTATCAGTTTTAAAGCGATTTTATTATTTGGCATCCTGATTGCTATTGTATTCAATCCCGCAGTGGCAATTTTGGGGACGTTTTTCGATTTTTCCATAACCATGGTTAGCGGTCCGGGCCAGAATTTTTTTGCCAAAATCAATGCTTTTTGCGGAATTTTTTTGGCTAATTTTTGCAAGTCCCGAATATCAGCAATATGTGCAATTAAAGGATTGTCAAATGGTCTTCCCTTGGCAATAAATATTTTTTGAACCGCCTTTTTATTGAAAACATCAGCGCCCAAGCCATAAACCGTCTCTGTTGGAAAAGCAACCAAGCCGCCAGATTTAATAATTCGAGCGGCTATTTTTATTTTATATTTCTCCGGCTTTCGCGGATTTATTTTTAGTATTTTCGTTATCATTCCAATGGGTTTCTTTTCACTGGGTATAAATCGGGCGATTTGTAATTGGAATAAAAAGTTTTATCAATTATCAGGTTATTATTCTTGTCAAAAACTTTCTGTACCAATTTTGCTTTCATTGAACCGTCTGGTTGAAAATCGTATTGTTGCGGTCCCTCAATAACAACTCTTCTTTCGTCTTCGGCGCCATAAAACTCAAAAAATAGTTCTGTGCCTTTAATTTTGGTTTGGACAAGGATATTGGCTGGCGTGTTATTAATAAATCTTAAATCCGGAAATGGCGGATAAATTGTGGCATCAAAACCCTGGGGATTATAGTATTTTACCGGAAAAGCATGAGCATATCTTTGGGTGATTTCTAATCCAGCAAGAACCGCTGCCCGAAAAGTAGTAGTGGAAACCTGACACAATCCACCGCCGTATTCCGGCGCGGTTTTATCTTTTAAAATCACCAATTCCGGCTCATAACCCTGTTCCGGTCCGACTTCACCCAAAATTTTATTGAAAGAAAACTCTTCGCCCGGCTCGATTAGAACGCCATTGAATTTCGCCGCGCCAACCCTGATGTTATGTATTCGATTCTGGGGAGAGCCGGCAAAATTAGAAACCCCTTTTGACAATAAAGCAGTAATGCCGAGATTATCAATTGTTTCTGTAGTAATTTTGGGCTCGGTTGTGTTAATTTTTAGTTCAATTTCTTTTTGCTTGTTTTTAATGCCTTGAATAATTAAAGGAATATTGTTTTCGATTTGTAATTTTATTCCCTCTCGTGATAAAGCAAAGGTGGTGACCAATCCGTTTTTGACGGTTAATTGGGCATCAGTCGGCTCGCGGTTAATTAATGGTGCAATAGAGATTAAATAATCTCTGACTTTTTCATCAGATATTTCTGTGCCCAAGATTTTGTTATTCGGATTATCAGGGTCTTTAATTGGTTCAAAATTTATTAGATTTAAAATCGTTTCTTTATTTATTTCCTCGACTTTAGTCGATTGGTTATCTTCCCTGATATTTATTGAAATCGGAATATTTGCCAAGAGCGTTTTTGCTTTTTCCTTTGCAAGGGCTGTTTCGGTTTCGATTACTTCTGGCTGTTCGCTTACTAAATTAAGATTAATACCCTGTGTTTGAAACTTATTTACTGTTTCTGTTAAATCTTTTTTAAGTTTATTTCTGTCAACTACTGTGCCAGATTTGCTTGGCGCAACAATAAAATCTTGTGTTTTTTTGTTGTACACTAAAATAGAATTTCTGGCTGGCTGGTGAATCACGAATAAATTTTCCATCAGGAATTTTTCCAGTTTGTCTGTATTTATCTGCCATTTCGAATTCATATTGTAGCCCAAAAACGATTTTATTTGCCAATATCTGTTTGATAAAAATTTGCCTCCTTCGTGCCCGCGGCCGTATGCCAATGCCACGGTTTCGGGAATATTTATCTCCACTCCCAAATTTTTCAGGTTAACCCTCCAGTTATATTTCTGGTAAATCAGAGAAAAATCTTCATTGATTAATTCCTGGTATTCATTTCCCAATTTGTCCAGCGCCTCTTGATAAGTAAGTCCGCCGATATGGATTCCCGCTACTTCAATGCCGATATTGATTTTATTTTTATTGATAACATCCAAAACAACCAAAAACACAGCGATAGTTAAAATAATCGCTATGAAAATCAGAAATTTGTGTGAAATCTTTCTCATCAATTTAATCATAACCTAGCCAATTGAAAAATCAAGTTAATTTTGTTATAATCTAATTTCATGGTAAATAGATTTTTAAACCACAAATCAAAAACAGTTTTTTCCGCGGCAATGGTCTTGGCGATTACCGGCTTAATCAGCCGGATTTTGGGTTTATTCAGAGACAGATTGCTGGCGGGAAAATTCGGTGCTGGCGACGAACTGGATATTTATTTTGCCGCATTTCGCTTGCCTGATTTGATTTATAATATTTTGATTATTGGCGCGATTTCTTCGGCATTTATTCCGATTTTTGCCCAATATTTCAGAAAAGACGAAAAAGAGGCGTGGAGATTAACCAGCGGATTATTCAATTTAATTTTAATTGGACTGGTTGTAATTTCTCTGGTTTTAATTTTATTCGCGCCTTGGATTGTTTCAATAATTGCTCCGGGATTTTCCGGTGAAAAAAAAGAAATGACGGTGATTTTAACCAGGATTATGTTTTTAAGTCCTTTGCTTTTGGGAATGAGCAGTATTTTGAGCGGGGTTCTGCAATATTTCCACCGCTTTTTTGTTTATTCCTTGGCGCCAATAATGTATAATCTGGGAATTATTTTCGGCATCCTGTTTTTCGTGCCGAAAATGGGACTTGTCGGTTTGGCTTGGGGCGTGGCTTTGGGCGCATTTTTGCATTTTCTGATGCAACTGCCGAGCGTAATTTATTCAGGATTTAAATTAAGATTAAACTTTAGATTGCATGAAGGCATTAAAAAAATCATTAAACTTACCATTCCTCGAACCATTGGTTTGGTCGGATCTCAAATTAATTATGTGGTAATTACTGCTCTTGCCTCGAGCTTGGCAATTGGCAGCGTGGCAATATTCAATTTAGCCAATAATCTGCAATATGTTCCCATTGGCATTATCGGGATTTCTTTTGCTCTGGCAGTATTTCCCAGTTTGGCGTCGTCCCATGCTGAAGAAAATAAGAAAAAGTTTTCGGATAATTTTACTTCTATTTTTAATCAGATTCTTTATCTGGTTTTGCCGATTAGCGTGATATTTTTTGTTCTGCGCGCCCAGATTGTAAGGTTGATTTTGGGCACTGGTCAGTTTGGCTGGGTTGATACCCGATTAACAGCTGCTGCCTTGGGAATTTTTGCCATTAGCGTTTTTGCCCAAAGCTTGATTCCTTTGATTTCCCGGGCTTTTTATTCTGTAAACAATACCAAAACTCCGGTTTCAATAAGTTTAATCAGTATTGGTCTGAATGTTGGATTAAGTTTTGGTTTGGTCTGGATTTTAAATAATCATAATTTTATTTCCCAACTTTTTTCCGAAACATACAGAGTGCAGGGAATAAAGAATTTTGCTGTTTTGGGTTTGCCTCTGGCTTTTTCTTTGGCCAATATTTTCAATTTCAGTGTTTTATTAAAATATTTTGACAAAAAAATTGGGCAATGGAATGGAAAAATGATTTTGGATTCTGCTTATAAAATGATTATCTCCTGCGTTGTAATGGCAATCGTTATTTACGGCTCCTTGCAAGTATTCGATTTCTTCTTCGACACTCATAAATTTACCGGCTTGTTAATGCAGTCGGGCATCGCTACGCTCATCGGCGTCGCAATTTATTTTTTAACTTCATTTATTCTAAAAATGCCCGAGCCGCGAATATTAATCAATAAAATAATTCACCCCAAAAATATTCAGCCATTACCCCAAGAAAATGAACCAGAATAATATCAGAAATTTTGTTATAATCAGTCATATTGACCACGGAAAATCCACCTTGGCTGACAGGTTTTTGGAAATCACCAAAACCATTGACCCGCGAAAAATGCAGCCGCAATATCTGGACAGAATGGCAATTGAGAGAGAAAGAGGTATCACAATAAAAATGCAGCCAGTGCGGATGATTTACAAGGATTATATTCTGAACTTGATTGATACTCCGGGACATGTGGATTTTTCTTACGAAGTTTCCCGAAGCTTGGCAGCTGTTGAAGGTGCGATTTTGTTGGTTGACGCAACCCAGGGAGTTCAGGCACAAACTCTTTCTAATCTGGAATTTGCGAGAAAACAAGGTTTAGCCATTATTTCAGTGATAAATAAAATTGATTTGCCCATGGCCAATATTGAGCAGACAATTAAAGAAGTGGAAAAACTTTTAGGTATTGATAAGAAAGAAATTCTTTTGATTTCCGCCAAAACAGGAGAAAATGTAGAACAGCTTCTGGAAGAAGTGATAAAAAAAATTCCTCCGCCAAAAATCGAAACAGATAAACCGTTCAGGTCTTTGATTTTTGATTCCGAATACGATACTTACAAGGGAGTTGTTGCTTATGTGCGAGTTGTTGACGGAGAAATTAAAAAAAGCGATAAAATTTATTTAATGCAAGCAAAATCAAATGCCGAAGTTCTGGAATTGGGATATTTTCATCCCGAGTTTGTTGAGCAGAAAGAATTGAAATCCGGAGAAATCGGGTATATTGCTACTGGATTAAAAGAAATAGAATTGTGTCGGGTCGGTGATACAATTACAAAATTGCCAGCCCAAGGCTGGTCCGCCTCGGGCGGAAAAATTGAGCCCCTAAAGGGCTATCACGAGCCGCAACCAGTAGTTTTTGCGAGTTTTTACCCAGTTGATGCTGATAATTATAATTTGCTTTCGGACAGTTTGAGAAAATTAAAATTAAACGACGCGTCATTAAGTTTTGCCCCGGAATCTTCAGGTGCATTAGGTAGGGGATTTCGCTGCGGATTTTTGGGAATGCTGCATTTGGAAATTGTCACCGAGCGGTTAAAAAGGGATTATGGATTGGATTTGATTACTACTGCGCCGAGCGTGGTTTACAAAGAAGTCCCGACCTCTGTCGGGACCCCGACTAAGGTCGGGGAGCCCTACATGGAAATGGAAATAATTTCTCCACATACATATATGGGCCAGATCAATAAATTGTTAAGCGAGTTCCCCGGAGAATTCCAAAATATGGATTGGCTGACTGCCGAAAAAATCATTATCAAGTTTGAAGGTCCGTTAAGCATAATTTTGCAGGGGTTTTACGACAAATTAAAAACCATCAGTTCGGGTTATGCTTCAATGGCATACATTGTCAAAGATTATCGGGTCGCGGACTTGGTAAAATTGGAAATTTTTATTGACAAAGAAAAAGTAGAAGCATTTTCCAAAATGGTGAGAAAGCAGGATGCTTATCGTGAAGGCAAGAAATTAGTTGAGTTGTTAAAAGAAATTTTGCCTTATTATCAATGGTCGGTGCCGATTCAGGCAATAGTTGACGGGAAAGTGATTGCGCGGGAAACCAAAAGAGCAATGCGCAAGGACGTGACTGGCTATTTATATGGCGGTGATTATTCCAGAAAAAGAAAACTTTTAGAAAAGCAGAAAAAAGGCAAAAAGCGCATGGCGCAATTCGGCAAAATCACCATCCCGCCAGAGGTATTTTTAAAAGTATTAAAAGAAAGATGAATAAGAAATTTACGAAATTGGCGAAAATATTTTGGTTTATTGCGGTATTTTTGACAGTCTTAAGTATGATTGCATTTTTATTAATACCGTTGTTAAGATGAAAATTTATTCCAAACAATTTATAATTTTATTGGTTGTTATTTTTGTCTTTGCCTTTATTTCTCTTGGTAAAGAAAGTTATCGCTATTTCCGGATTGTTCAGGAAGTTAAGGATTTGGAAAAGAAAATCGGGGACATAAAGACAAGCAATGAAGAATTAATTAAGACCAGGGAATTTTACCAATCAGAAGAATTTTTAGAACAAGAGGCAAAGAAAAAATTAGGTTATGCCAAAGAGGGCGAAAGCGTAATTATTATTGCGTCTAATCAAGAACAAGAATTAGAACCACAAACACAGACCCAACCATCGCCAGAAGCTTCTAATTTCAAACTCTGGTGGGATTATTTTTTTAAAAATAAATGAATCAGGATTATGTCAAAATTGGATTTGCGCGGGATTTGAAGAACAGGAAAGACAGAAGATTATTCAGGTTTCTGGAAATTATGCCCGGATTTTTAAGTTGGCTTACAATTCTTCTGGCGATTTTTTTGTCTTGGAGAAAGCCAATTTGGGTGGTCTTTTTTATCATCGCTTTTGATATTTACTGGTTTTTAAAAACCATTTTTCTTGCTTTTCATCAAGGAATTTCTTTTGGTAAAATGAGGAAAAATTTAAAAATTGACTGGCTAAAAAAACTTGATGAGCTGCCGGCAAGAAACTGGCGGGAAATTTATCATTTGATGATATTGCCCTTTTACAAAGAAAAATTTGAAGTTGTACATTCAACCCTTACGGCGCTTGTAAATTCTCGATATCCCTCGGATAAATTCATTGTTGTTTTGGGGGCGGAAGAAAGAGCGGGGGAATCCGCAATAGAAATTGCCAATGAAATAAAAAAAGAATTTGCAAATAAATTCTTTAAATTTTTAATCACCATTCATCCCGAAGGAATTAAAGAGGAGCTGAAAGGCAAGGGTCCGAACGAAACCTGGGCAGGCAAAGAAGCAAAGAAATTGATTGATGATTTGAAAATTCCTTACGAAAACATTATTGTTTCCTCGTTTGATATTGATACGCAAGTTTTTCCTTATTATTTTGCTTGTCTGACCTATAATTTTTTGACTTGCAAAGACCCCCTGCATTCGAGTTTTCAACCAGTTCCGATTTATAACAATAATATTTGGGACGCACCGGCAATTTCGCGGGTAGTGGCAACTGGCGCGACTTTCTGGCACATGATTCAGCAAGAAAGAGCGGAAAGAATGTCCACTTTTTCCTCGCATTCAATGAGTTTTAAGGCATTGGTGGAAATGGATTTTTGGACAACCAAGAATGTTTCCGAGGATTCGCGCATTTTTTGGCAATCATTGTTGTTTTACGACGGCAATTACCAAAATGTGCCATTATATTATCCGGTTTCTATGGATGCAAATTTGGCTGATAATTTTTGGAAAACAATGAAGAATGTTTTTAAACAGCAGACGCGCTGGAGTTGGGGGGTAGAAAATGTGCCGTATTTTACTTTCGGGTGTATAAAAAATGAAGCAATGACTTTTAAGAAAAAACTTTATCATTGCTTTAATCATTGGGAAGCATTTTGGTCTTGGGCAACCAACTCGTTGCTGATATTTTTACTCGGGTGGCTGCCATTGGTTTTGGGCGGGAGCGAATTTAATCAGACAATGCTTGCGTATAATCTTCCCAGAACCACGCGGCTGATTATGGCTATTGCGATGGTTGGTTTGGTTGTTTCTGCTTTCTATACGTTACAATTATTGCCTCCCCGGCCGGCAAAGTACAAATCAAGAAAATATATTTGGATGGTTTTGCAGTGGGTTTTGGTGCCTTTAGTAATGATAATTTTCAGCGCCATTCCCGCATTTATTTCCCAAACCCGTCTAATGCTCGGCAAATATATGGGGTTTTGGGTAACGGAGAAAGGAAGGAAGTAATTATTCCAAATGAATTGTTTGTTTGAATTGGGAGAGTTTTTCAAATAACAATGGATAAGACCTTAAATCGGGGTCTTTTTTTAATAAATCCAATGCTGTAGCGCGGGTTGATTTGATAAGTTCTAAATCATTTAAACTTGCCATTGCCAAGTCGGGTAGGCCGGATTGTGCTACGCCGTAAAATTGTCCTGGTCCCCTGATTTCCAAATCTTTTTCTGCTAATTCAAAACCATTTTCACATTTTTGAATTGCGCGTAAGCGTGTTGTTGCTTCGCCAGAAGTTGAAAACAAGAAACAGTATGATTGATGTTCGCTTCTGCCAACTCTGCCGCGGAATTGATGCAATTGCGCCAAGCCAAACCTGTCAGCTCCCTCAATCATCATTACTGTGGCATTAGGAATATCAATACCAACTTCAATGACTGATGTTGAAACTAAAATGTCGGTCTTCTTGTTTCGGAAATCATTCATTATTCTGTCTTTTTCTTTTGCTTTTATTCTTCCGTGAATCATATCAATTCTCAAATCAGGAAATATTTTTTCAGATAATTTTTCATATTCTTCTTTTACTGCTTTTACCTCTGCCCAAAGTAAGTTTTTTATATTTTTATTTTCCGATGGCTCTATTCTCGGACAAATCACAAAACATTGCCTGTGTTTTTTAATTTCTTGGCGGATAAATTCATAAGCAGATTCTCTTTCTTTGGGTGGAATAATTCTGGTAATAATTTTCTGTCTTCCTTTGGGCATTTCGTCTATTAAGGAAATATCCAAATCGCCATAAATAGTTAAGGCCAATGTGCGGGGAATAGGGGTAGCAGTCATGCTTAATAAGTGGGGCATATTTTCTCCACGAACTAATTTAGCTCTTTGTTCTACGCCAAAGCGATGCTGTTCATCAACAATTACTAAGGCGAGGTTTTCGAATTTCACGGATTTCTGTATTAGGGCGTGTGTGCCGACCACGATATTTGTATCATCAGAAAACTTCTTTTCGCTCCCGGTTAACAATCCGATTTTAATATTAAAATCTTTGAGTAATTTATTTATTTCCTTGAAATGCTGCTGTGCCAAAATTTCGGTTGGCGCCATAAACGCGACTTGAAATCCCGTTTTAGCAGTTTCGAGGGCTGCCATTGTTGCGACTACGGTTTTTCCAGACCCAACATCTCCTTGCAGCAAGCGGTTCATTGGTCTGTCTTTTTCTAAATCCCGAATAATTTCCCAGGCGGATTTTCTTTGGGCATCCGTGAGTTTAAATGGCAGTTTGTCAACAAATTTTTTAATTAAGTTTTTATCAAAAAGAATTTTAAAAGCATGTTCTTTTTTGATTTTTTGCCTTTGTTTTAAGACAAATAATTGCAGCAAGAACAATTCTTCAAATGCAAATCTTTTTCTCGCTTCATCCGCAAGTTTCAGGTTTTTGGGAAAATGAATGTTTCTTAAAGCAATTTGGATATTCAACAGATTATTCTTTTTTAAAATTTCATACGGGATAAATTCTTTAATTTGCGAAATCGCAGGCAGAATCAATTTGATATAATAGCGCAAAAATCTTGAACCAAGTCCTGTTGTTTCCGGATAAATTGGCACTAAGCCGGCAGTATGGGTGGCGGTCTTGCCGAGAAAAATCATTTCATAATTTGGATTGGACAAATACGGACCATTTTTCCCCAGCACATATTTTCCCGACAAGCTGTAAGTTTTTTCCGGCTTGATGTTTTTAATTAAATACGGCTGGTTGAACCAGATTATTTTTACCGAGCCGCTCGGGTCTTTAATCAGCGCTTCGGTTAAATACATTCTCTTTTTGAAAGTTCTGATGTTATCAATTTTTAAAATTTCTCCTTGGATTGTGGCAGTTTCATTGAGTTTCAATTTATCTATGGTGATGATTTTGGAAAAATCATCATAACGGTGCGGAAAATGATAAATTAAATCCCGGATATTTAAAATTCCGAGTTTATGAAATTTTTTCAGATATCCTTCATTTATTCGCGGCAATTTGGAAATTGGAGTATCAAGAAGATATTTAATCATATTTAAATTTTATCATTTTTGGATTCTAAAAAAAAGAGCCCCGACGCTTGTCTTATTATAGACGATTGTCGGGGCAGGACAGAGCAGGGTTAAATGGCCTTGTTTTTGGCGAAGATCGGCCGGCCGAACGTCCGCTGCATGAAGGTGCGGAGTTTGCTCGGCGACTCGTTTCTTCGGGCCCAGTTGCGGCGTTTGCCGCTGAGTCCGCCGCCGTAACCCCTGAACGGTTTCACGGGACTTTTGAGAACGCCCGGTTTCGCTTTGCTCATGATAACCTCCTTTAAGTTTCAACACCTACATTATAGCAAATTGGTGTGGGTTTGTCAATAGCAAAACAAAAAAACAGCATAAATGCTGTTTTTTTTGAATCGTATGCCCTCGAGGGGAATCGAACCTCTATTTCAAGATCCGCAATCTTGTGTCCTGTCCGTTGAACGACGAGGGCGCAATCCGCCAGAGGCGGATAAGTTAAAATCCAATCCTTCTCATCCAGATATCAATAACTGATTCCCGATGGCGTTTTTCGGGAATGAATTTTAATAAATATTTTCTGATTTCAACCGGACCCTGATTTCCCAATGGAATCCTGATATATGGGAAAAATGTTTTTTTACTGCGCAAACTGATTTCTTTTTCCATTGGCGGGTCGTAAAAAATCCAGAACGACCTCAAAGATTCAAAATCATGCACCTGATTGTCAAACTCAATTCCTCTTTCATAGATTTTGAATTTGATAATCCGCGGCTCTTTGTTTGCGTAAACATAAAAAATAAAAAATCCCAAAAGCACCAGAATCAAAAAGAGAATATTGTTGGTTGCCAAAGCAATGATTCCCAGAATAATCGCAATTACCGCGGGAATTATAAACCAGGATTTGCTTTTCTCTGTTTTTTCGAATTCCGGCGCTTCCCATTCAAATTCTTTTAATTCAACATCGTCATTCATTTTTGTAGAAGAATTTAATCATAATTAATTTCAAAATTCTGGCGAGAACAAATACCGCACCCACTTCCAGCGTCAGGTAAGTTGCATCCATCAATCCTCTTGCCTCCTCGCTATATTTGGTATAAGAAAAAGAATTTTTGGTCAGAAAATTAATCAGATACAAAATCGCGGTCAATATAATCCAGAAATAAACGAAAATTTCTCCCTTTTTCTGGGTTTTGCTTGGCGAAGCGTGTTCCAGAAATCTGATTGCTTCTTTGTGGAGAGAATAAATTGCCAGTACGCCGACATAGAATATGCCGATATGCGATGACGGATATTCTCCCTTGGTAAAGAATTCAACCAGCACCATAATGATTGTTAAGATACTGATGAAAAAACAAATCCAGAATAAAATATTGTTTATTTTTGTCTCGGTTTTAATAACTTGCTCGGTCATAAAATAATGGATTAATAATTAATTCGGAGGAGGTGAGGATTCCCCGCTCATCAATGTGAGCGGGTCCGCTCATCCGCTCAGTTTACATGAGCGGAATGTAGCGGAGAACCATCGGAAAATCTTTTGGCAGTAAAGCGGTGAGGGTGAGATTCGAACTCACGGTACTCTTGCGAGTACACTGGTTTTCAAGACCAGCCCTTTAAACCGCTCAGGCACCTCACCGCCTTGTTGCCAAAATTATTCCAACCCCAATTTCTTTTTTAATTGTCTTCTGCCCTGACTTTTTTTATAAAATATTTCAGTTTTTCTAGCCAAATTTTTATTTACAAACGCTTCGTAATAGATTAAATCCCACGGTTTGCCAGATTTTGTGTAAATAACCTTCCCGTTATTGTGTTCTTTAAGTCTTTTTCGTAAATCTTTCGTACTCCCCTTATATAATTTATTGTTAATTCTGCTTTTTAAAATGTAAAAATAATACATATTTAGTGGATAAATTCGGTTTTGTTCTTTAATTCGCTGGCAATTTTTGCCATGGTTTCAATATTTTCGGAGAGAGTGGGATTCGAACCCACGAGACCCCTTTCGAGGTCAAGGTTTAGCAAACCTTTGCCTTAAGCCGCTCGGCCATCTCTCCAATTTTATTTATCTTACCATTTTTTTTATCCTCTGGCAACTGTGATTGCCCAGACCTCTTTGGCGCCGGATTGTTTCAAAATTTTGGCTGCTTCTGACAAGGTTGCGCCGGAAGTAATCACATCATCAATCAATAAAACAACCTTACCTTTAATTGGTTCAAAATCATTGATTTCAAATGCGTCTTTGATGTTGTTTTTTCTTTCTTTATTGTTTTTGAGGTCAGCTTGCCTTTCTGTTGGTCTGATTCTTTTTAAAATATCCGTTTTCATTGGCAATTGGAAATAATCGGCGATTTCTTGGGCAATCAATTCTGCTTGATTAAATCCGCGTTCGTGCAGACGCCTGGAATGTAGCGGTACGGGAATAATCAGGGTTGAATTGATTGACCCGCCTGCCATCGGCTTCGCCTCAGGCGAATGGCGGGCAGGGATGGTTGAAATAAATGAAATGGATTCCAGGTGTTTAATAATCAGTCGCGATAACGGCTTTGCCAGTTCTCTGGCAAAGCCGTATTTTAGCGCTTTGATTAAATCTCTGGTCAGCGGATCCACATATCCGGCTGCGGAAATAATCCGGTCCAAGCCAAATTCTTTTTGGCAATTCAAACTAACCCATCCATTGTTGGAAATTTTTTTGAAACAATCATCGCACAAATAAGTGTTATGTTTCCCGCATCCCAAACATTTTTTCGGAAAAAACAAATCCAGAATAAAGTTTTTGATTTTATCCAATTTCATCTACTTTAATCATATCCGATAATCTGCTATAATAAAAGAAAAATATGCAGATAAAAAAAGACATCAAGACATTGTGGCAATACCTTAAGAAATACAGAAAAAAGGTATATTTTATTGTATTTATATCTTTAATTGCTTCGGGTATTAGCGCGGTAATCCCATATATTTATGGCAGGTTGGTTGATTTTGCAACAAAATTTTCCAGTAACATAAATTCGATTTTGTGGATTTTGGGATTATGGCTATTTTTGACATTGATTTCCAGTTGGATTAGTCGTTATTCCGACAAAAAAGGAACCGTGGTTGCGGTTAATGCTTCCAATGATTTACTTTTAGATTTGTCCGGACATATTTTAAGACTTCCAATCAGTTTTCACAAAGACAAAAAAATGGGAGAAATTTTACAGAGAATAGGACGAGCATCAGATTTTTTTGAAACCATTGTAAATCAGATACTTTTTGATTTTGCCCCCGGCATTTTGAGAGTAATAGCGGGCGTTGGCATATTGGCTTATGTTGAATGGCGGCTTGCGATAGCTATTTTTGCAGTGGTTGTTATCTATATCATCGCCACGCTTATAAAAGTAAAACCAATTATTAAAACTCAACGAACAATGAATAGGTCATACGAAAAAGGATTTGGCGATTTGTATAATGCAACTTATAATGTTCAAGTTGTAAAATCCAGTGTTGCAGAAAAGATAGAAGAAAAAAGGAGCAATAAAAATTTTGGCATAATAGCTGAAAAAGTCACAAAGTTTATGGGTGCTTGGTTGAGTATGAGTGCCTGGCAACAAACTATTTTTGGAATCGGTTTTGTGGCCATTTTTGGCGCAGGAATAATTTTGCTTCGCAATGGTGTAATTTCGGCTGGCGAATTGATTATGTTTGTCGGATATATTAGTTTGGTCCAACAACCCATTGCTCAATTAGCAAATAATTATAGAACCGTAAAAAGAGGGATGGCAATAATCAATAGGGCGATGAAATTAAAAAACATTAAAACAGAAAAATACGAGGAGGGAAAAGAGTTAAGAGATATAAAGGGCGAGGCAGAATTTAAAAATGTCAGTTTTGCCTATAAAAAAGGAAGAATAGTTCTTCGGGATATTAATTTCAAAATTAAGCCAGGCGAGGTGATTGCTTTGGTCGGGCATAGCGGAGTGGGCAAGACAACCTTGGTTGATTTGATTTCTCGATATATTAATCCAACAAAAGGGAAAATATTTATTGATAATCACGATATACAAAAAGTAAACTTGCATTCTTTAAGAAAAAATATTGCTATTGTTCCACAGGAGATTACTTTATTCAATGATACGATAAAAAATAATATTGCTTACGGGAAGCCAAATGCCAGTATGAAAAATATAATCCGAGTTGCGGAAGCGGCCAATGCCCGTGAATTTATTGAAAAATTTCCCAAGAAATACAAGCAGCTGGTCGGCGAGAGAGGGATTAAGCTTTCCACTGGGCAAAAACAAAGGGTGGCGATTGCCAGGGCATTGTTGCGCGACCCGAGAATTTTGATTTTAGATGAAGCGACTTCTGCCTTAGATTCTGTTTCGGAAAAATTAGTGCAAGAAGCGTTGAAGCGACTTATTCAAGGCAGGACAACTTTTGTTGTTGCTCATCGTTTAAGCACTATCCGCCACGCGGACAAGATTTTTGTGTTTGAAAAAGGCAGGATTGTTGAAAGGGGCAAGCACGAAAATTTAATGAAGATTAAAAACGGCATTTACCGCAAATTCTATATGATGCAATCAGCGTTTGGAGAAGAGGAAAAAGTGTAATAAAATTTATGCTAAAAGTTAATTTTAAATATAATATAAAAAAAGATGCATGGAGTTGGGTTTATATTGCGCAGGGCGAAAAGAATAAATGGGGAATGGACTTCCAAAAACGGGTTGCTCCAATTCCGCAGAATATTTTAGAAAAAATTCTTAAAACCGATAAAAAATCGGCTGAATTATTAGTTTATAAATACCTAACCCTCAATTTCAAAAGAAAAATGCACCAACTAGTCATCGATAAACAATTAAAGGCCCTAGATGAAATTTGGAAGAAAATAGGAAGCAAATATTTTAAAAGATTGGAGAAAATTACCCAAAAACCGATTTTCTGGAAAGATTTTGGATGTTATTTAACCACCGGCAATATGTGTCCATATAATCCGAAAGAAAAATGGTTTATGGTTTCAATGTGGCATTCCATTTGCGCAAGCATTACTGCTATTTGTCATGAGATTTTTCACCTCCAATTTCTGCATTATTATGGAGATTACTGTAGAAAGTTTCTTTCGGAACAACAAAAAGAAGACCTGAAAGAGGCAATAACTTTTATACTTAATACCGATTTTAACGATTTACTCATATGTAAAGACAATGGTTACCCAAATCATCAAGAATTAAGAAAAAAATTAAAATCAATCTGGCTAAAAAATAAAAATTTCAAGCGATTTTTAGACAAAGCGATTAAAATGACTAAAAAATATGGAAAAAATAACTGATTTGTTAAAAACAGAAAAAGAAGAAAAAAATTTAAGTCCGAGAGAAAAGTTGTTGTCTTTTGAAAAAGAAGGAAAATTTGTTTTTCATGGTTCGTCGGATAGTATTGAAATATTAGAGCCAAAACAACCGCTTATTTTTAATAAACAGAGTAAAGCCAAAGAAAAACACGGAGAACCATGCGTTGCTGCTACGCCTCATGCTGATATAGCTATTTTTAGAGCTATTGTGAATCCTAGAAATTTTTCCGAAAAGGGTTATGCTAGTTCTTTTGGCGTCAACAAAAATAATACAATAAGACTATGCGCAACAAAACAAGTTTTAGAAAACATTAAAGATAAAAGAGGGTTTGTGTATGTATTAGATATATCTTTGTTTAAAAGGTTTTCGGGTATGGAATGGCGATCTAATCAAGCAATAAAACCAAATGAAGTTATTTTGGTTACTGCCGACGATTTACCACGTGGTATTAAATTAATAAATAAAGATTTTAATCCAATAAAAAACAAATAGCGAGCAACATTATGAAGCTAAAATTCGCTGATAATAGTATATGGGTACGAAAAGCAAAAAAACACGACATAAATCAAATAGCAGGCTTAGTGCTAAATTTATATAAGATTCATAGTCGATTAGAAGAGGCATACAAGATCAAATCCGATGCTGTTTGTCTGAGCCACATAAAGAAAGATTTGAGAAAATATTTTAAGAAACCGAAGACAAGAACTATTTTGGTTTGCGGGAACGACGAAAAGATTATTGGATTTGCGGATTTTTGGATAGAAAGAAGGAATTGCTATGTTTATAATAAAGCAATTTGGATTTATGAGATTCATGTAGATAAAAATTACAGAGGAAAGGGAGCGGCAACTCGCCTAATTAAAGAGATTGCCAAGATAGCGAAAAGAAAAAGAATAAAGGAAATCGATCTGACATGTGTTCCAAAAAATAAAGAATCTTCTAAATTCTGGCGAAGATTGAAAGCCAAAACAATTTCTGTTAATGCGGTTATCAATATAAAAGATATTTTATGAAACTGAAATTTTCTGACAATTATAATTTGTTTGTAATTTACTTAATTTTGAATTTGTCGGGGTATGACGATGAGAATAATAAGAAAGGAATGCATCCGATAAGGAAGAAAATCCGCAAGAATTTTTTAAAATATAAAAAGAGATACAAAGAATTATTTGGTACGATGAAAGGGATTTTAAAAAAGATCCATAGCCACAATGTTGTTCAGATATTTCTTATAAAAAGAGAAGGAGTTAGAATTATTAAGAAAAATTATTATCGCGGATTTTTAAAAGACCTAAAAAGAGTAGAAGAAAATCTTCTCGCAATTAAAAAATTTGAAAAAGAAACCAATTTAAAAAATTTCTATCAAAAACAATATCTGTCCCACCTGAAAACTATTATTGAAAGCAAGAAAGCTCAAAATCGATTAAAAAAATCTCAAAAAGATATTGTTGATTTTGTAGAAGCAAAAATCCGCTGGAAGATTTCGGTAGTTCTAAATTTATTAGAGGCGTATTGGCGAGGAAATTGCTTCTTTCTTTCGAAGGGTAATGCTTTGGTTGTTTCTGGGCCAGACACAAAAAAAATTAATCGGTATATCAGCTGGCATAATATTGCCCATGAAACACTTCATATACTGATTCGTTATTATATAAAAAAAATTAGTGAAAAAAGATGGAACGAGATAAAAGATTTTATCAAAAAGAAAGTATTAGATAAAGATTACAAGGGCGGCCCGTCAAGATTTCAACTGGAAGAAACTTTTGTCCGGGCGTTTACACCTCTGATAATGAACGAGAACAACCCGGGTTATTGGAATTATTTAAAGAATAGATTCCCCTTGTCCGAGCCAATCTATAAAGAACTAAAACAAAAATTGGTTAAAGGAAAAGTAAAATTTAATCGAAAAATCTTTGAGGAGATTTTAAAGAAAATAGAAGAATTATAAGTAGAATCCTTATGAAAAATAAAATAATTACAAAAGATTTTGTTTTAAGACCGTTCAAAAAAGGCGATGAATTTTCTTTGGCTAAAAATATCAATGATAAAGAGATTATTCGGAATACTCTCATACCGTTTTATCCTTATAAATTAAAAAATGCCAAAGATTGGGTTAGAAAGAATTTAAAAGAAGACGAAAAGAAAAAACCGAAAATGTTTAATTTTGTTATAGATATCAATGGGGAGGTCACGGGTTCGGTCGGATTTTCCAGAATAGAAAAACGTCATCAGGCATTGCTCGGTTTTTGGCTCGCAAAGAAATATTGGAACAAAGGGATAATGACAAAAGCAGTGAAATTAATAACAGAGTTTGGTTTTGGAAAAATGGGATTTAAACGAATTTACGCTGATGTCCTTTATTTTAACAAATCGTCAATGAGAGTACTCGAAAAAGCCGATTTTCAGCTCGAAGGGATTTTAAGAAAAAGCATCAAAAAAGACAATAAACTAATTGATGATTATTTATTTGCGAAAGTCAGGTAATTTTATTCAAATAAATCAATTTGTTGCAGATGGATTGAAGGATTAGGGAGATATTGACAATCTTAACTATATGGTATTATAATTAATATATTAAACAAATATTTAATTATATGAGCTTATTCAATAAACAAGAAAAAATGCCCAAAAATATCAATTCAATGGAAAAAGATAAAAATAAAACAGAAAAAGAATCAGAAAGAACCGAAAAAGAGAAGGAAAGATACAATCCACTTTTAAGAGAAAAATATTGGCAGAATTTTTGGGAAAAAGAGGGTGTTTATCGATTTAATCCCGAATCAGAGAAACCACTGTATACTATTGATACGCCACCACCCACAATATCTGGATCTTTGCATCTCGGCCATATTTATTCATATACTCAAGCAGAAATTATTGCCAGATTTAGAAGGATGAATGGGTTTAATGTTCGCTATCCCTTTGGGATGGATAATGATGGGTTACCAACAGAAAGATTAGTAGAAAAAGAGAAGGGGGTTAGGGGTCGAGAAATGAATTTAGAAGATTTCGTTAATATCTGTTTGCAGGTTACAGAAAAATATCAAAAAGAATATGAAAATTTATGGAAATCTATAGGCTTAAGTGTTGATTGGAGGTTGGAATATTCTACAATATCGCCCGAAGTACAAAAATTATCTCAATCAGTTTTTAGAGAACTATACAAAAAAGGATTAATTTACAAGAAAAATGCTCCAGCATTGTATTGTTGTGAGTGTCAAACTGCTTTTGCTCAAGCAGAAAAAGAAGACAAAGAAAAAGATTCTGTATTCTATGATTTAGCGTTCAAGACAGAAAAGGGACAAGAGTTAATTATTTCGACAACTAGACCAGAATTATTGCCAGCTTGTGTGGCGGTTTTTGTGCATCCAGATGACGATAGGTATAAAAACATAATTGGTCAAAGAATTGTTACACCACTAGGAGAGGCGGTTGAGATAATGGCAGACGAAAAAGTTGATCCGGAGAAAGGTAGTGGGGTTGTTATGTGTTGTACCTACGGTGATGAAACCGACGTGTATTGGGCAAAAAAATATAATTTACCAGAAAAAATAATTATTGAGAAAGATGGTAAATTCAAATCGACCCCAATTTTTGATCAATTTCATGATAGTGATGTTGAAAAATCAAGAAGAATTATCGTGGAAGAACTTAAAAAGAGAAATGCTGTACTTTCCGAAAAAAATATCAAACATAGTGTTGGTGTTCATGAGAGGTGCGGAACCCCAATAGAATTTTTGCCCACCATACAATGGTTTGTAAAATTATGCGATATGAAAGACCAACTCATAAAAGCAGGAAATAAAATTAATTGGCGTCCCGATCATATGAAAAAAAGATTTGAAGAGTGGATAAATGGATTAAAATGGGATTGGTGTATCTCAAGGGAAAGGTTTTATGGGATTCCTATCCCAGTTTTTAATTGTAGTAATTGTGATTATATACATATACCAGAAGAAGATAAGTTGCCAATAGATCCCAAGTTTTTATCACAAGAAATGGAATGTCCAGAATGCCATAATGGAAAGTTAATTCCAGAAAAGAATGTTTTAGATACGTGGTTTACTTCTGCTTTAACTCCCGAGATAAATAATCAGAATAAATTAAATGGTAAGCTGCGCAATAAGATGTTTCCGATGTCTATGCGCCCTCAAGCCCATGATATTATTAGAACTTGGACTCTTTATACTATTTTGATGAGTCTATATAGATATAATAAAGTTCCCTGGGATGATCTGATGATTTCTGGTCATCTCTTAGTAAAAAAAGGAGAAAAGATAAGTAAAAAAACTGGTGGGGACAAATATAAACCAGAAGAACTGATAAAAGAATATTCAGCTGATGCGATGCGCTATGCAGTAAGCGGAGCATCATTGGGGCGAGACGCTTATTTTGACAAACAAGAAGTAGATAAGGGAAAGAAATTAGTAACAAAAATATATAATGCTGGTCGCCTCGCATTAAGCAACTTACATGATTTTGATCCGAAGATTAGCTTATCACCAAGTAATTTAGAGGGGATAGATAAATGGATAATAGATCGATCATTTGAAGTGGGGGATAAAATGGCCGAAGATTTTAATAATTATGATTTTACCAGCGCAAGAATTTCTTTCGAAGATTTTTTTTGGAGAGAATATTGCGATAATTACCTGGAGATTATAAAAAGTAGATTATATGGTTTAAAATCTACAGAAAATCCAGAAAAAAGATTATCGGCTCAATATGCTTGCTATCAGTCGTTCTTGAATGTTCTGAAAATGGCTTCTCCTTTTGTTCCTCACATTACGGAGGAAATGTTTCATATTAGTACAACAGAGAAGACAACGGAAGAGGGTAAGAAAATTATATTAGAAAGCAAATCAGAAAATGGTTATTTTTCCGAAAATGAAAAAATGAAAAGTATACATATTACCAATTGGCCTCGTAAAACAAAAGATTTATCCAATGAAAGTATAAAAATTGGTGCAGATTTGAGTTTACGGATTATAGCCGAGATAAGAAAATATAAATCTTTAAGAAAAATGAGGTTAAATCAACCAATACAATTAGTAACAATAATTTGTGATAAAGGAAAAAAGAAAAACCTTGAACCATTTTTAGATGACATAACTTCAACTTTAAGGATTGAGAAAATTAGAGCGACAAATAAAGACGATGTCGAGTCCAAAGAAAGTGTGGTCATTAGATTGTAAGCGCCTAAAAGCCCACAAATTTTTGTGGGCTTTTTGCTACGGAAATAATAAAAATGAGAAATATAAAAATTATCAAGCGCACTTTTTAAATGTAATAATATCTCCTATTTTAACATTTAGATCTTTAATTCCGTTCATACGCACTCTTCCCAATTCCGGTAATCCCAAAGAGCTTCCTGGATAAATTACCCATTCACCAGTTTTTCTATTCATCATTCTTTTTGCGTACACCGCTTTAATATTTTTATTATTGACTCTAATTTCAAATTTATCCCCCTCCTTATATTTAGCTAAAGTTCCTATAAATTTTATTATTCCAAAATTATCAATATGGACTATTGTACCTTCGGATAATTTAAGTTTCAGTAGATCATTTTTATTAAATGGTTTACCTAATTCTTTTAATGGTTTATCTGAGGCTATTTGGGCTATTGCTGGCGCATGAACATATTTGCCACCAAAAGGAAAAAATCCGGGATCATATAATTCATATAATTCACTGACGCCAAAATCTCGTAAAAACCAATCAAGGGCTCCGGTATTTGCACTTATAAATAAAAAATCTTTTTTCTTTGTTTTTCCAATAAGACGAGCCGGTCTTTTCCTTAAAGGATTTACAATTATAGAAAATATTGTTTTTTTTGAATAGGTTTCTGCCATAAGGCGTAAAACAAAATTAGCATTAATAACAGAAAATGGAACCACTGGTACGAGTGGTTCTATTTCTATATTATTGTGGTCGTTAATAGAATTTAAAATAGTCGCTCGCAATTCATTAAATGCAACGTCAATACAGTCAGTAATGATAACAATTCTTTTTTTCATATTTTCAAATGCCTTAATTTAAACATTCTTTTATCGTGGCCTTTATTTTTAACGAGATATAATTTAGATAAGTTTTTATGTGTTTTATAAAAATATTTAGAAAATAGTGGGTTTGCTTGATCGTCTCTAAACCCATGGTAAATAAAAATTTTTGGATAGTTTGAATTAATATTTATTTGAGAGCTTAAATCATTTCCAGAAAAATATTTTAGCCAAGAGTTATCTTTTATGCCTCGCAACGCATGTACATATCCTCTTTGTAGGAATTTTAAGAAAAATTTATTGAATTCAAAAAGCTTTTTGGCTTCCTCGGGATTTAGAATGTTTTCTATGTCTTTCTTGCTAAGATAGATTAATGGAGCATATAGAAGAACAGCCTTAACGTTTTTATTATTAATATTAGTAGTAAGAATTGGATTCCCGGCAAAACTATAACCTATAATATATAGATTTTTATAATTCCAGTTAAATCTCTTTCCGTCAAAGGTCTTTAATCCGTTTTTGCTTTGGGCAAATTCAATCGCTTTTTTAATAGTTTTTCTACAATTATTGATAGTAAATTTACCGCCACTAAGCCACGTTCCGGGATAATAAATAAGCATAAATGCCGTATCTTTGTCTACGTATCTCTCAAAAAATTCTTTCCCGATGAAATTGGGTAGACCCGAGAATACAATACAGAGATTTTTTACATTAATAACATTTTTTTTGGCACTTTTATCGGAGTAATATAAATGAGATGCTGAATCTTTTGAGATAAAAAGTTGTAATTCCATAGGTTTATTTTATTAAAAATATTTTTCCCTGGATTGCGTCAAGAAAAATATTTTTACCGTTATATTTTAATGCCTTAAAATTTATTGGTTCCACTAAACAGGGTTTATTAAATTCCCTGGATATAACAGCAATATGAGACAGGATTCCTCCTTTGGTAATGAGGCCTGCCATTTCTATGATCTTTTTGACAATTCTCATATCAGTTTTCCCGTTATTAAATATAATTTCATTTTTTTTAATATTTCGATAATCGTTGGGATTTTTTACTATTCTTAATTTTCCTTGGGCTTGGCCCAGGCAGGCGATCTTTCCGCTGCCAATATCTATTAGTTTATTAAAATCAGTCTTTGTTTTTTGGGGAATATTTTTAAGCGTTGTAATGGGGCGGCTTTGGAAAATATAAATCTTTTTACCATCAAATCCCCATTCGATATCTTGAGGATGATTGAAATTGTTTTCTAAATCCATACCAATTTTTACTAAACTATCAAAGGGGAATGGGTATTTTTGTTTTAAATTTATTTTTGATATTTCTAAGCGTTTTGGTCTTTTATTTCCGCTAATAATTTTATCACCGAATCCTCTAGAGTATTCAATAATCATTTTATTTTTATTTATAGAAATAGGATCGACCGTAAAAATAACTCCAGAATTAATCACTGGGATTACTTCTTGAATAGCGATAGCCATTAATTCATGCTTTAAATTAACGTTGTTGATTTCTGCATAAACCTTTGCATTTTCACTAAACAAAGACCCGCAACACAAACGAATCGCGTTCAAGATGTCGTTTCGGCCTTTAATATTAAGGAAAGTAGAATATTGTCCCGCAAAGCTTAAAATCGGAGAGTCTTCACAAGTGGCAGAACTACGAATTACTAATGGTTTATTGCCGAAAGTATTTTTAATTTTTTTCAGGATGTCGTTCTCGCATTTGATGGGGAATCTAAAATATTTCCAATTAAATGTAAAACGATTCTTAATTTTATTATACTCAATCAGTTTCTCATATAAACTTGTAGTCAGAATTATAGTTTTTGGTATAAGATAGTTAGTTTTTTCTTGGATAAATTTTAAATTTTTAACCTTTGTTCCCACCTCGTTGTGCTCACAGGTTTCAAGAAGTTTTATATCGTTCTTATTATATTGATAATATTGATTTATTATATTTTTTTCCATTTTCCGTTTAACTTAAAAAGTTTAAATCCATATCTCCATTTTACAACCTCTGTTCATTTTTGTAAACCTTTTCTTTCTATTTTCCCGATTTTGGATTAGAATATAATTATGTATTATGTATATATTTTAAAAAGCAAAGAGGATGATAAGCTTTATATTGGTTCTACTTCCAATTTAAGTAAAAGATTGAAAGAACATAATGATGGTAAAGTAAAATCTACTGGTTATAGACGTCCGTTAGAATTAATTTATTATGAAGCGTATAGAGAAGAAAAAATTGCGAGAAAACGGGAGAAAATTCTGAAAAGTGGTAAAGCACACATGGAATTAAAAAGAAGATTGGGCATAAATTAAATTATTGAAGGGCTTGACCCTTCACCAAATTTGCCAGTACAATACAAGATTTACAATAAATTAAGATTAAGTATGCTTTTCACGAGCAGCGCTTGCCCGAATAGGGCAGGGCTATTCGCCCTCGCGCTGCATAAGAAAATATTTGCAAATGTGGTGAAGGGCTTGACAAATCCATAAAATAGGAGTATACTAAAGGTAGGAAAATACGAGATAGAAATTAATAGAAATTAGTTCCGATTTCATCGGAACGAAATAAATAGAAATTAATAGTACCTTCGTGTACATTACAAATAGATGAATCCCGTATGGGATTCTAAGATTCTGAAGAAGCCTCATGAATAATTACGAGATTAGGTCTCGTTTTTTTGTTTTTCGTACAACTATTGACAGGGGCTTGTTTTTATTATAAGCTGGACTATTAGGTAAAAGGTCGCAAAAATTAATTTAAAGATCAAAAAATAACATGATTTCTAAAAATATCTTTCCAGAAATCGTAAAAAACGACAAAAGGAAAAAACAAATCAAAGAGTCAGGATGTTGTTTTACAAGTTGTGGTGGAACGCCCTTCAACCAAGGATATAAAGAAAATTCGGATAACAAGATTAAGAAGGCTTTAAATAAAATAATATAATAATATATTTTTAGGATTAGATTTTTTTCAAATAGATCCTTAACAATTGAGTATACAACTCAAATAATTCTTGGTTTAGACCGAGTTAAAATATATAATTTGATGAAAGGAGGTAAATATGATAAACATCAAACAAATCAGTAAGAGCTATGGCTCATTAACCGTTCTTTCGGACATTTCGTTGTCGTTAGGCAACGGTTGCAAGGCTGCTTTAGTGGGTCCAAATGGCGTGGGAAAATCAACACTTTTGAAAATCATTGCTGGCCTAGAAGAATCCGATACTGGTGAAATAGAGATTCCCAAGAATGCCTGTATTGGTTATGTGCCTCAGGAAATGCAGATTACAAGGACAGAGACAATAGAGAACTATTTCAAAGAAGTCGCCGGCATCCAAGAAATAGAGAGACAGATAAACTTACTTGAAAAGCATCTTGACGACCCCCTTAAGGCAGAGCAGTACAATGACCTACAACAAATTTATGCTCGTTTGGACGGATATGCTTTTAGACATCGCATAGAATCAGTTTTAGCTGGATTTAAACTTGAAAATCTCTCTCTGAGTCAATCTCTATCTTCGTTGAGTAGTGGTCAGAAAAGTAAGATAGCCCTAGGCGCTATTCTTTTGAAAGGGGTAGATATTCTTCTTTTAGACGAACCCACGAATAATTTAGATTTACCCGCATTGATCTGGCTCGAGAAATTTCTGTTAAACTCCATCACCACCTGTCTTATTGTTTCTCATGACAAAAGATTTTTAGATAGCGTTGTCTCAAGAGTTTTCGAAATAGACTGGAATACGCGAAAGATATCCGTTCATGTCGGTGGTTATAGTGATTATATCGAGTTCAAGAAAAAGCAGATCAATCGTCTAAAAGAGCTCTATCGTATCCAAGAGGAAAAGATTGAAAAACTAGGAGAGGCTATCCGTTCCAAAAAGACCTGGGCAGAGGCCGGAGCAAGACAGACCGTTTCGGACAAAGATAAATATTGTCGCGGTATGAGGCGGGATCGAGCCGCTAAATCTGCAAAAAGCGCAAAGGCAATTGAAAAACGAATTGAGCAAATGGATTTAATCGAAGTCCCAGAAGAAAGACCACCCTTAGTTATTCCACTTGTTGCTCAAAAAAGTGAGGCTAAACACTCTATTCTGTTAGAAAATGTGGTGGCGGGTTACGATGAGAATTTCCGTATCGGTCCAATTAGTTTAGAAATACCCTACGGGGCAAGAGTTGGGATTTTCGGGATCAACGGTGCGGGGAAATCTACCCTCTTAAAAACGATTACCGGGGAGCTCAAAATCAAGCAGGGCACAGTTACCATCGGTTCATCTTTAATAATTGGAAACCTGATGCAGGAGCATGAGAATCTTCCGCGGAACAAAACCACTTTTCAATTTCTCAAGGAGAGAGCAAGATTAGAAGCTCAACAGATTTATCATTTACTTAGCAGGTTTCATTTTTCTGCCGAAGAGAGCAGAAAAAAGATTAGTGAGTTAAGTCCCGGAGGAAGAGCAAGATTACTTTTAGCCCTGTTTTGCGCACTTTCTGCCAACGTACTCGTTCTAGATGAACCAACCAACCATCTTGATATTGAAGCTAATGAAGCGTTAGAAGAAGTTCTCTCTACCTATACCGGAACAGTGTTGATGGTTTCTCACGATAGATATTTCTTAGAAAGAGTGAATTTGACCCACGCCTTTGTATTGGAAAATGGAATATTGAGGCTAATCTCTAGTTACAGCGAATATGTTGAAGAAATTGTGTTGAATGCCAAGCTCTTAATCAAACGGCTTAAACCGTGGTAGCGCTGCTTATTTAATATAGGTAGCGCTATTTTTTCAAAATAAATATGAAAAGCAAAGAACTTGTTAAAATTAGAAAAGAAAAAAAATATTATCTTTGTTATTTTGTTGATTCGAGAAGAATTATCATTGTAAATGATATTGGAGCGAGAACGATAGATTTGTTTTTTAATAAAAATTGTCCAGAACCGAAGATTATAAATAAATTATTATCTATATTAGATAAGAAGATAGATAAAATTTATTTTAGAGGCAAAATAAGAAATTTTTTGAAAGAGCTAAAGAGAGAATTAAAAAATGAACATCGGGGCGGATTTCCTTTTATAGAAGAGGAGCGAATGGATGTTCCTATAGTTGTTGAGCTTCAAATTAATACTTCTTGTAATCTTAGATGTAGACATTGTTGTCAATCAGAATATAATGAATTAATGCCTTTTAAAAAAATAAAAAGAATTCTGAAAATTTTGTATAAAGAAAAAGTATTCGAGATTAATCTGGTTGGAGGAGAAGTATTTTTACATCCAGATATTTTAAAGATTATATCTCTGTGTTGCGAGAAATATAATTTCGCGACAAATATTGTAACCAATGCCACGCTTTTATCCGAAAAGATGATTAAAAGGTTTTCAAGGTTTAGAAATAATTTAGCCATTTTAGTAAGTTTAGAGGGAATTGGTAGTCATAATGATAAAATTAGGGGGAAAGGCACATTTGGGAAGATAGATAATGCAATCAAAAATCTTAAAAAGCATAAAATTTATTTAGAGACATCTACTACTGTAAATGCGGTCAGTATAAAATACTGGAGAGAAGTGGTTGATTATTGCAAGAAATTAAATGTCCCCTGCAATTTTAATTTATTTAAATTATTTAAACCAGAGCAAAAAGAATTAGTTCTTAAGCCAAATGATTATTTTAATTTCATTGAGAGAATATTTAAATTTAGGGCAAAGCATAAAGTAGAAATCGGATTGACTAACGCGGCAATAGTTGCAGAAATAAATGGGGGAACGCCCAGAAAAGAGTGTAAAGCCACTCTTACAGGTTTAACTATCGACGTTAAAAGAAGAATGGTTCCTTGTCCGTTTTTGGACAAAGCGGGATATTATAAAGATAAAAAACTACCCATTTTTGATAAAAATTTTAAAAATAAATGGAGAAATAATCGTTGGTTTAAAGATTTTCGCAGAGGTAATTTGAGAGAATGCCAATCCTGTTCTTATATATTTTCGGGAAGTCGAGACAAGATTAATCCCTACGGACTTACTGCTTTTAAAAAGTATTTAAATTCGAAAAATAGATAATAACCCAACCCTTGACTTTTTATTTAAATAGGAGTATACTGAAGGTAGAATATAACGATGCTCTTTTGAGCACTTTACCCTGCACCTTAAAGTTTTTTAATTTTAAGGTTGAGGGTTGAATAGATTATAGTGGTTGCACTTTAAAAAAATCTCTGTATCTTGGTGTAAGGTGCAGGGTGAACAATAGATGGATCCCGTACGGGATTCTAAGATTCTGAAAAAGAAGCCCGCCTATGGCGAGGCAAGGAGTAAGGAAAATGAAGAAGATAGCTGTTTTGATGATGATGTTGTTTCTCTGCGTTTCAGTTTACCCAGTTCAAGATCAGCTCCAGAGGCGCTTCTCGTTCTCATTGAGTGGGGGAATTATCGGCGGGAAGATCAATTTCGCCGGCAACATCTTCTATGCTCGGGAGTTCGAGAAAGGACTCTTTATACAAGGGTCAGGATTCGTCTTGGGAAAAGAGTACGGCACGTCACTTGGATTCGGGCTTTCAGGCGAGAATTTCGGGATTTACGTGTTCGGAGAATCTTTATACCACCAGAAGATGTTTTTCCAGATTCGTCCGGCTGTACGGCTGAGATTTCCCTGGTTGTCGCTGGCCGCTTCTTATGCGGTGCCCGTGGGAAAATCCACGATAACAATCAACGGAGAACAGGTCTCTGCTTCCAAATATTGGGGCGGAGAAGTCAATGTCGTTCCCGTGGATTGGGCGCGCATTTACACGGAAGTGATGTCCGTGGAAAGCGTCTATACGCGCTGGAGAGTCGGGGCAGAGATTCGACCGCTGAACTGGTTATCCGTTTCTGCTGACTGGAACAAAACTAATTCTGGTCTTTATTCCCAGTGGACTGGATACCAAGATTTGCGCGTTGCCGTGAA
>Ga0315274_10002335_pt1 | contig 28714 bp, 25 predicted proteins | sample YL17G02_20_MG_FD_203700 | JGI IMG/M metagenome (GOLD analysis project Ga0315274, IMG submission 203700) | Sediment microbial communities from Yellowstone Lake, YNP, Wyoming, USA - YL17G02_20 | ecosystem: Environmental > Aquatic > Freshwater > Lake > Sediment | place: USA: Wyoming | collected...
TTCTCCCTAGTCCAGTGCTGCAAACACTCTTTGTCTCACGAGAAACAAGCAATTGTCCGTTGATCTCTGAGATGATAAAACTTGGTCAGAGACTCGAAGAACTCGGACTTGCTGACAAGGAAACAGGTATTGTAAGTCTTGATTACGGGAAACGCCTTCTTATTAACGCAAAAAATATTGATGTCAAAAAGATGAAGCAATACGACGTCGTGGAAATCGTCGATTATGATCCTCTGAAGAACATCATGATGGTGATTGGGACAAAAGACCCATGCTTGGAGACACCGGTGCATTGGATCATTCAAAAAGCACGTCACGATATCAACGCACTCCTGCAGATCAACAGTACAACCTTGTTTGAGAAACTTAAGGAAACACTTCCTACAACAGAAAAAGAGACACAACCGGCGACCCTTGATCGTGCGAAAGAAATCTTAAAGACGCTACGGAACGGGAAAACAATTCTGATAAAAAATGAAGGAATCTTATTTGCAGGGATTAACATAAAAGAAATACAAGATACCCTTTTCAAATATCTAGGGGTACAGAAATGAAAATCGATGGAACACAATACCGGGCGTTATGGCACGACGGAAACGTCGTTAAGTTCATTGATCAGAGAAAACTACCATATTCCTTTGAGATCTTTACCGCGAGAACCGTGGATGATGTTGCTTTTGCAATTAAAGAAATGGTGGTTCGTGGTGCCCCGGCTATTGGTGCTGCCGCGGTGTATGGTATGGCGCTTGGTGCACAAGAAGCACAGAAATCCGCTACATTGTTAAAAGCAACACGTCCGACCGCACATGATCTCTTCTATGCGGTCGACTACATGCTTGATTCTTTAAAGAAAGGAAAAGACCCCTATGATGCAGCATCAATGTATGTAGAAGACATGGTTCAACGCTGTAAAAAAATAGGGGAAAACGGGGAGAAACTCATTAAAAACAACATGAGAATTCTGACGCATTGTAACGCTGGTGCCCTGGCCACAGTCGATTATGGTACTGCCCTAGCCCCGTTCCGACTGGCACATGAAAAAGGAAAAACATTCCTTGTGTATGTCGATGAAACCAGACCTCGACTACAAGGGTTATTGACCGCCTGGGAGCTGAACCACGAAGGAATTTCGTATGTGCTCATCGCTGATAACGCAGCAGGGTATTTTATGAACAAAAAGGAAATAAATCTCGTGATTGTTGGTGCGGACCGGATAGCAAAGAATGGTGACTTTGCCAATAAAATTGGTACCTACGAAAAAGCAGTGCTTGCCAAGGAAAATGATATCCCTTTTTATGTTGCCGCACCAGTCAGCACGTTTGACCAGAAACTGAAAGACGGCTCGTCAATCGTGATAGAAGAACGCGGGAGAAATGAACTTACCGTGGTGAATGGCAACACCATTATGCCAGAATGGGTTAAGATTAGAAACCCTGCGTTTGATGTGACACCAAGAAGGTTTGTGACAGGCTATATCACGGAGCAAGGTGTTCTTACTCATTGGAAATAACCGCGAAGAACACAGTTTATATAAGATGAAATCCATTCAATTACTCAAGGATTTAACCGAGGATGCACATGAAACTTGAAACGTGGGATGAGCTTGAAGAGGCTGAACATATCTTTTGTTGGTCCTGCGGAAAACAGCTCTTCACCATTGATGAAATCGCTCAACGAGTCTGTCAAGAATGTAAAATAGCAATGAAAAAAACAGCGGAAGATGACACGTTTTTTTGCTGGGCGTGTGGGAAAAAACTTGGTGAGATGAGTGAGGTCGCCCAGGGACTCTGCCATCATTGTAAGGCAGATATCATCAGAAAACTTCGCTCCCCGCAGAAAAAAACAATACCCATGAAAATATAAAAAAAAAGAAAAAAAGAGGGGGGATTTTATATGATTAAGAAAACGAAAATCTTTTTCCCCGCGGCGTTTTGGGTGTCACTTGCTCCTTCATCACAGATGGCAGTAACCGTAACTGAGATGGCCCCAAAACCAAAAATTATTTTATCGCTTGTTATCGTTTTCTCTTCCCCAATTGCTAGTGTGTCAATTGTTCCATTTGTTGTTTTATCAATCAAACCAAGAATACCTCCGGTGACGTGAATGGTCCAATCGACAATAGTTGCATTGGCAGTACCGCTGTTTTTAATCGTAGCGCTTACTTTCCACACACCACCAGTAACTGAGGTGATGTTGAGATTTGGTAGGGTTGGAATAGCACCGATAGGCGCAAAGTATAAAGTATCCTCACCGCCAGATGAACTCCACCATGTTCCTCCGATTCCACATATGTCAGACACACCGTATCCCGAAGGAATGTTTGCGTTTTCCGGCTCATTAACCTTAGCTTCAGTTGTCCAGGTTATGCCGCCATTGCTTGTTTCTCGGAAATACAGACTACCATCCTGTTTTACATAGGAACATTTCGCAACTTTATTATCAGTATACTCAACTTTTGGATTCGAGGCGCTAGTTGCAATAGCAACTTCTGTAACACTGGAAAGGCCATTGCTTGAAACATAAGCAACCACGTCTCCATTTGATCGTTGCGAAATTACAATAACGCTATTATTATAAGCAGCGACATCAAAATTAACATTGCGTACTGCTACACTTGTAGTAATATGACCGCTACCTGCACTGGTGTGTTGCATATTTGCGTTCCAAGTACCAAAATTCATCTTATAATAAAACAGTTTTCCATTGGTCAACTCGTTGCAAACTGTATAGGATTTTTTCGTTATAGGATCAATATTCATCCGTGTAAAGTCAGATCCATTTACAGATGAGAACCAATGAATCCAACCATTGCTAGCATCAGAAGAATACACTAACACAGGTATACCATATGTTATTGGGCCATCATTCAATTGATAGTCACATACGACACTAGTACCCCCATATGCAAAATCTTGATAAGCTGGATTTGCTTCAGCATAACCTCCTACTGATTCAGAAGGTATATTTGTGAAATGATATGTATCCGGTGGTGATGGAAGGTCTGTTAAATCCCAATTTGCCAGTGCGTAACCATTAGTAGTATCCGTGGGATTTGAACATTCCATTTTATAAACAAAACCACGTGTGTCTCCCGAGCCAGGAACCATACTTCCAATGAACTTACCATCATGACAGGAGTCTATCTCAGGAAAATCTGGCACTGGTTCCTCATATACCCAACCTGCAGCCTGCTCTAAAAAAGTTACTCCCCCATCTGAAGATGCTGTAAAAAAAGGACCTGGGTTGGTCTCATCATTTGGGAGACTAAAGCCACAGACTACTGTGTTAAGTTGGTTATCAACAGCGTTATGCGTTGCTCCAGTCCATAACAAGGTAGCAGTCAAAGGATAAGACGAGCCACTATTGCTTGGTTGTTTTTCAATAATATTTCTTGTAGGTGCTTTCAACGTAGAATATTCTAGATTAAGTGTTTCAACTTTTAAGATTTTATTTCCGTTTTTAGGGATCTGTACACTAGCACTAGTTGTGCTGATTATCACTAGCCCCACAATAACCAACGTTATTGCACTTATTGTTTTTTTCATGCTTTTCATTTCATTTCACCTCTATCAAAGGGGAAACGGAAAAAATTGGTTATTTCCTGTTGTTTCTACAAGAAAAATTAATATCTATAGTGTAATGATTCATTCTCTTAATCTTTCTTGTCATATATTCCCCCTAAGTTTTTGGTATTATATATACCACTATTTAATTGTTTGTTTGATTATTAATATAGAACTATTAGTATTTAAATTTTGCTAGAATTTATTTGACTTTTCGTTATTACAAAAAGATTAAATACCGATAAATCTTATTATATTAAATATAAACGAAATAAACAAAAAAAGTGTTGAATGTAGGGGGATAATACTCCAAACAAGAAGAGGTGAATAGAGTTGGGAAATAAAATAGCATGGTTAGTTGTGATTAGTTTAGTGTGCTCTCCTGTGGTTTCAGTAGGGGCTTTTGCATCTGCAGCTGAAAAACAAGCAGCTCCTGATACCACACCTTTTAACCAACAACAACAAAATACTCCTGTCACAGTTAACGGTGATCCGTCCATTACAATTGTGTCGCCAGCGGCAGGCTACCTGTATTTGTTTAAGCTCCAGCCAATCAAAATGCCTTTTGCTAGTATGTTTGGACTGGGGTACGCAGTCGTGGTTGGTCGTAGCATCAACCTCGATACAGAGTACAATGATATCCATCATGTAAAATTTATCGCAAAACGGATGCTCACAGGATGGGAGACGGTTCGATGGGATTATCGAACTATGGACGGGTTAGGCACAGATTTTGGTTTGACCTCGGGATTGTACACGATCACGGTGGTTGCCTACAATGAGACAGATTATGAACTTAGTCAAGATTCTATAAAAGTGTTGTACATGAAGATCGGTCGGGAGGATTTTGGCGTTTGGGTAAACACGAAGTATAACGACGGTGAAACCATTTCAACGCCGTTACAGATGGGAATGACGGATTTCGCATCGATGTTAAACACTGGCGAATCAAGACAGTTCAGTGTCTCCATGCAAAGCAAAGATGATACGAACGTCGAATTGCGATTTACTCGTACGAAAATCATGAATAACACGGAAAAGGTTATCGAAACAAAATGCAACATTGTAACAACATGTGACACTTCAAAACAGTACGAAGTCTCCGTCGAAGCACGCTTTCCGTTTATAATGCTTGAAGGAGGACAGCCCTCGGAGGAGAATAATCCTTATTTCAGCACAAAGATCGGGTATCAATCCATCACAGGACAAGGAGGAGCAAACCATGTCAACACCACGTTTTATGTCGGGAGAGAAAACATTAGTGATCCACGAGTGTTCCGATTGGCTGTCAAACCAGAGAATATTGGAAGCGGATCGAAACTAACGTTTTTTACCAGTTACCTCACGGTGAATGGCAATGGTGATGAGATATTCCAGCGTATATATTCAATTGATTTCGAGCCAGCAACCGAGTTGACCATCACTTCAATTCCTCGTGAAGCAAAGATTAGCTATGAGTTTGGCAGAAGTGCTGGTGTTCCGACGAAAATTTCCCTACGGGCAGAAGGAGGAGTTCTCGATGACATCATTCAAAGTCTCCTGCTTGATCCATTACCAAGTTTCATGGCCTTTGATCTCACAATTCTGGGATCACGGGAATTTCTCTATGAAAGTGACCGGTCGTACAATATCACCTATGCATTGGATTCTGAACAGAACGGCAACCTTGTCTCATTCCAGGTTTCAGGTCTCCCCGAGCGGATCCATGCCTCATGGGGTCTTGCTCTTGGAACACTTGGTGATCTTGCCGCTTCAAGTTTTGCTGAACTGAATATGTCTCAGGATGTCAAACGCCTTGCGTTGTTTTTCTTTGGAAACGACCGACCATTTATCTCTCTTGAAAATTTCCCCCGGAAGATCCGATTTGAAAGCAATGTCAATCTCTTGAACGGAACCGGGAATATCACCCTGATACGAGGACTTGATGAGGCTCGAAAGTTAAACATCTCCGTTGAATACCAAGACATGGTGGTGACCAAATCGTTTGAATTGAAAAATAATTTCGTTCAGATGAGATGGAAAATCGACCTGCTGAACGGCACAGGTTTATTTAACATCACGCGAGACTCTGCAAGTGTGATTACAATTTCCTCATCCATTGAATATAAAAATTGGACGTTTTCTAAAACACTTGAGCTACGAAACAGCCATCTGGAACTTTCCTGGAATATCAATCGGGAGCAAAGAACCGGGCGTGTAATACTATCACGGGATGCCGCAGGAGGGAGCCCAACGCTTTCATTCGCCATTGAACATGACGGATGGATTCTTGATGATACCCTTGAATTTAAAAATAATTACCTTGAATTAATCTGGCAGCTCCCCACGCAGACGAATCCCCATACACAACTTGGTCTTATCACTAGAGGAGGTGAGCTGTTCCACAACACGATATCCGTGGTTGATAACGGTGTTGAGTTATTCCATATTGGTTTTGGTATCCAAACAGATGATCAGTATATCATTTCTTGGGACTACGTCAATGGGCAAATCACGAATTTCAACTGGTCTGGCAAGCTCCTTCGGCTCACCGATGTAGATATTGCTGTAAACCTTGCAGGGGACGTCTTCACCGTCAGCGCAGATATCACTGTTGGACAAACAGGAGCTGTAGAACTCCAGTTTAACAAAGCTGTCGCTGTTACCTTTGTTGATACTGCAAGTGAAAGTTTCAAAATCCATGGGAACGTTTCCATTAACGCGAACCGTCGACTACAACTCTCCTGGGAATTAGGAGAATCCGGGCATTTCACAGTGTATACCTTTGGACAACCCCTCGGGGACCAGTTCAACCTTGAGGTCGGATACGATCCGCAACATACCGGAAATTACAAATATGGATTTAGACTGATTGGAGAACATCTCATCCGCATTACCAGTCAAATTCAATGGTACGCCGTGAACGGCCAGCTGGTCCGTATCTGGGTTCTGAGTGATGTGCCGCTACCTGGTGATTGGACCCTTCAAGTGCTCTGGAACAGCCAGTGGTACACGGTGCCGTGGCCCTAGGAGAATGAACGATGGGGGAGAAAAAAACGAAAATAAGTATCTGTGTCCTGATAATGCTCGTGGTTATCACTGCGACTGCTGGACAGGCCATGGTATCCATCAGAAATGCATCAAGCGTGGTTAACCCAAGATCTGCAGTCCTACGAAGTGGATCTGTTGATATCTGGCAGGATGATTTTATTAATACAAGCAAAATTGATCCAGCATTCTCACACCATATTGTTGTGAATACAAGCGTTGGAACGGTCTCTATGGAGAACACTTATCCTGCATGGATTGACCCCTCGTTCACCCGTATGAAACCAATTTCCATTTTTAACAATGGACAAGAAACATTTCATGACTATGATGTGAATATTACGGTGCTGTACGACACAGATATGCAATCAGATTTTGATGACCTTCGTTTTACTGGTCATACTGGTGCTCAGCTCTCCTTTTTTAAACTCAACAAAATCAATGGTGTCTCCTCAAAGGTACTAGTGAAAATACCAACCATTGTCCCAGGACAAACCACTATCTACCTGTTTTATGGAAATCCGAGTGCGAGCGATCAAAGCAGTTTTACCTCCATTTTTTCGTGGCGGAATCGAACAAAACCTGACACCATGGTTTCCTTTAAAGCAGCGACAGAGGGTGCATGGGACCCTGATGTGATCTATGGTGCGAATCGATTTCTTGTCACCTGGGAGGAACGTCTTGGGCCTGAGGATATCAACATTCCACTTCCGCATTACGAGAGGACAATTCCCGGGGTGATCCATGGACGGAGTTATAACAATGACGGAGGCGATCCTGTTCCTGATAATAATACTGACATTGATGTTTCTGAACCAGGAAGCAACACGTATCATGCGGAAAACCCCTGCAATGCGTTTGGTGTCGGGAAGTTTTTTGTGGTGTGGGAAGAGAACCCCGCGAATCAACCGTTGTACCGCTATGAAGCTGATATTAAAGGTGCGTTGGTTACCCCAGATAGCCAAGTGTCTCTGCGGTTTCCGATTTGCGTTGCCACCAATGGTCAATTTAACCCGCAGGTTGCATATGATGACGCCAGTAATCGTTTCCTTGTCGTCTGGGCGGACGCGAGAAACGGTTATGATGATTATGATGTTCGAGGGAGGCTGTATAACTCCAATGGATATCCTGTTGGTGCTGATTTCCCGATAGCATATGAAACTAATTATCAAGGAGACCCGTGGGTCTGCTCTGACAATACAGGAAATTTTATCATCGTCTATGAAGATGGGATTGACGCGCAGATTGGCCCCTTCAGTCTTTATGCGTATCGATATGATTCGAACGGGAACCGTATTGGTTCTCGGATCACGATTGCAACAGGGAGTCCTACAGTTGATTATATTTTTCCCGCAGTGTCGTATAACTCTATAGTCCAACGATTTTTTATTACCTGGAATGATGGTGATATAAGCGTAGACCCATCGATTCGTGATAGTTATGACGGGAACATCTGGGGGAAAATCCTTAGCAAAACAGGCAGTGTGGTGAAAAATAATTATATTATCGAACCAGGAACAAGTTACATCCGTACCGATTCTGTTCCATATTTTGACACGATGTTCTTTATTGCATATAACGGGATAGTTCTTGGGAATCAAGATATCTACGGGCGTCTGATTTCTTCGAATGGTACCATAATGACTAGTCGACAGGAGCTTTCCGATGGTTCTTCGTTGAATGTTGATTGGACTAGTCTCGTAGAAGGAGCAGGCAGAATTTTTGCTACTTGGGAAGATGAGCGTGATCAAATGAGTCTCTATGCTGATGCTTTTGGTTATATCTGGCGTTCTGTCCAATCTATTGGCTCATCGAATGTGACCTCTAGTATAGGTCAAGAGGTAACGTTGATAACCACTGCACAGCTGATGTCTATCCCAATCCAGCCAGATATGTTCCGTGAGTGGCGGCAGTTCTTTTTCATTGATACCATACCGTCCGCGAGTACAATTGTCTTTGATATCATGGATCAAAACGGAACCATCGTTTTAAAAGCAAATGTCCAGAATGGTCAGAACATCTCAGATGTTAATACATCAGGTGTTCGGTTACGAGGAACATTTACTCGCGCTTCAGCACAAAATACACCGGTTCTTGACAAATGGAATATCTCTGCGTTGGTTGGAAAAGACATTTATCCCCCAGCAACAGAAATCACGCTGGACCCGGCAGAGCCGAATGGCAATAACAACTGGTATGTCACAGGGGTAACCGCTACCTTTGTAGTCTCTGATGTAGATAGCGATCCGGAAAACATTACGACGTATTATGATATTAACGGATTCGGGGTAGAACCATATGACCCCGCGTTTCCTCCGGTGATTTCCTCAAACCGCCCTGATAACTTTATTGAGTACTGGTCTAATGACTCTATTAATGAGGAGTTCCCGCATCATCGCGTTGAGGGAATCAAGATCGATAGTACCGTGCCGATGATCACGCTCTATAAACCATCGTATATTATCCCTCCGGGGAGTGCGACCATTAACGGCAGTGCGACCGATTACGCCTCTGGTTCTGGGATTGACCGAGTGAAGATCAGCCTCAATGAGGAGACAATTTTCGACTCGCTGTATAACGGAGAATCACCTATCTGGTTTGAGTGGAACTTTACCGCTGATCGTGGTGAGAACTACGATATTTATGTTGAAGTGTGGGATACAGCGGGAAATAGAATAGAGGAGCGAAGAACCGTACAGTGCCCGGATCATGGGATGTATGACCCAGGATATATCTACTTGTTTGACAATCCAAAAATAGGACCGGTTCGGTTGCTTGTCACCCTAGGTCTTTCCATTGCGGTGAATTACGATACGCTGTATGTGGTCCTCCCAGGGGTTACGAGTGATGCAGCATCTGTGAAATTCGCTGCAACACAGGTGTTCCTTAAAAAGGAGTTTGTCTTCTGGGACATGAATCTTTCCGATGGCTGCTCCGCCGACCTGCTGGTACCTTTTGGAGTCTATGAGGTAAAAGCATACGCGTATGATAGCTCAAACACCTTGATTGCGGAATACCCGGTTATCACCAAGATGCTGATTATCACATTCTAAAAAAAAGGTTGAGCGCCCCGGCTGGGATTCGAACCCAAGTCGAAGCCTCGACAGGGCTTCATGATAGGCCACTACACTACCGGGGCAGAGTAACCATTGTTATTTATTGCTGGGGTAATCACTTCTCTTTCTTTAATTTTTTGGAAGCGTTTCTTTTAAGAAAAGAAGAAAGAAAAGACTGCCCGCAGGGTGAAAAAACAAAGATTTATTGTTGATCAGGGATCTCGCGGATTGTGCTAAAGAAGATATAACCATCGATCTGATACCGATATTCCTGATATTGCTGTTGTGCTTCTTGGTAGGCTTGTTCTATTACCGTAAAGTTCTCCATGAGGATGGTTACATTTTCCATGTTTCCAAATGACAGGTTCTCTGCCGCGCGTCTGAGATAATCGCTAGCGTTATACCGTAACATCGTGATGTTTTGTCCTGCGCCTGCAAACCCGATGTAATAACCAAGCACCTCAAGGTATCGCGAGTTATTTGTGAAATTTTTTGCAGTCTCAAAATAGGGTTTTGATTTCCCGAAATTTTCATGGGAACCAAGGTATTTTTGCATCGCGTTTGTACAATTATCAATACACTGCTTCGTGAGATTTTTACTTTGATTGGCTAATGCGTTATTGAACCAGAACAAGGCGAAATCAAAATGGTAGTTTGCAACTTCCCTGACTTCACGTGCAGAATCCATTTTGACAGCACCTTGTAAGTAGTAATTGGTGAAGTTCTCATTTCTACTGTTGATATCTGAGATTTCAATAATATGTTGTTCGGTAAGTGTGTCTATTTTTGATCGGTTCATGATATCACCGACGAAGAACGTGATGATGATGACGCCAACCATGATTGAGACCAGCATGATGAACATGTTTCGTGTAAATTCACGTGTCATACTTTCTACACCACCTTATGAAATGGAGATAAGGCTGACTGTGTGCTCATCCCAGAAGACAATCGGACTGACTACCGGGTTACGTGTGGAATACCATTCAACACGTGCAAGATCACTGAAAGACGAGCCCAACCCTTGGCCTGTAACAAAATCTGTCACTCCTACACCAGATCTCGATAGGGAATAATTCATAGCTGCATCTCCATTCTTCTCTATCCGTAATTTGTACCACCCATTATAGAGATATCCATTTGCACAATCAGAATGCAACTGAACCCATCCGCTTGATGTTCTAATGCTCATTTTTACTTGATAGCAGGAGGAGCGAGGAGCGGCGTCGACATAGACATAATCTAATTTTATTTTTGTAATATCATTACCGTTGGTTGTTTTGAAATCAGCGCAGAGGTCTGCTGGCTCGCTGCTGTTTCCACAGGCAAACCAGATCTCCCATGAGGTTATCTTGCTATTAAACACGGAGAAGGAATAGTTCCAATACTGGATGGTGCTAGTGGATCGGAGTTTGGTCTTGAAGGATTTCGCAGTGAAATAATGATAGCTGGGAGAGACTTCGAAATTCGATTCACCGGATTGTTCACTGGTGTCAAACCAGACTTGACCGTGGTATGAATCTTGTGCTTTGCCGCCGACGATATCGTCGAAGTCGGCGAAATCCTCAGTAAGAATAGTTGGTGCCTCGTACGACCAGACGCTGACGATGGTTGGGTCATCGTCACCGGTTTCCCCGTCTCCATCTTGGTCAATACCGTCGTTTACCGTAGGATCATCAGTAAGTTCGTTTTTCTCGTTTATTCCATCTTCGTTTTCGTCCCAGTGGACGACCCCCTGGTTTGAGATTTTCGTGCCGTTGACTAAACCAGTATTGACGCTGACTATGAAATTTAACGCGATACTGCTTTGCGCAGTGATGACACCATCCCAGAGGATTTTGTTGGTTCCGCTGTCATAGGTGATGGTTCCTGACCCAGCGGTCGCAGATCCAGCAACATACTGCATGTTTGCAGGGAGGATATCTTCAAATTCAGGTCCCGGGTTGTTGGTTTGAGCTGCGGTGCCAATATTACTTATGGTTATCGAATACTCTAATAAGTCTTCGCATTGGACAAGGCCACCATTGATGTCAGTGACTGTTTTTCGTGCGAGTATCTGTGTTTTTGCAAACCCGGAGAATCTGAGGTTATCGAAGAACGCCATACTGTCAAATTGATTGTCCCCTTCGTCTTTCAAATCAATGGTAAGGGTAATAATTTCACCAGGGGACACCGGATGTTCTCGACCAATGAGTGCGGTTGCACCAGCATCAACGCCATTGGAATTGGGTGTCGTCTGAAGCCAGTCGACTCCTGAGGGGTTATTATCCTGAGCAAACAAATTGTACCCTGTTCCGAGCAGGGCTGTATCACGTGCGTTGAGGACGAAGTCTCCACCATTGACGTTAATTACGTAAGATGATACTCCCTTTGATGGCGAGTTGACGGTGATGGTGAGTTGGTCATTATATTGGGTTCCCACATAATCCGGGTATTCTACCGTGAAGAATTGAACATCGTAGTAAAGATAATGCATGTATTGGGGAACGAGGAGTTGGAGTTGCAGGTTTGCTTCGTCTCGCGGGTTTCCATATTGACCGCCTTGGTACCAGTTTCCGCGTTCGTTCCCTGGGTTTAGTCCGTTTGTGGTGGCGAGAACAAGATCTGCACGTCCTGTACTAAATAAAGCGAAGGTTGTTCCATCGGTTGGGATAAGGTTTCCTCGTGAGGCGAGAGCTACAGCTTGTCGATGTCCACCGGTATCTCTATCCCAATATTGAGAACTAATGAGTGTTGATTGATTCGCAAGCAGGGCAACCGCAAGATCATTGCCATCATACGAACCTGCGTTCACCGGCTCTGGGGAAATTGCTACGAAAACGAGAAACACCAGCAGGAAGGTGATCACGATTGTAGATAGTTTCTTGTTCATTTCCTATCCGCCTCCACCATAATTATCGATAATTAAGAAAATTTCATTACCAATGGTTAAATCATCATAAATCCCGTCATTTGGGGTGACAAGGCATTTCCAGATTTCATCAAGATGTATTTCTTCTGAAACAATGACGCTTCTAGTTGTGCTCCCATCTTTTGTACAAAGATAATTCTGATAGAGCTGTTCTGGCGATAGTACTCGGGGATAGATTTTTACTTCGTCAACGATACCAGTGAAGTTAATTTCCCCTGCAAGTCGTACCCCGGTGATCTCCAGATCATCGATTGCCATGTATTCGTTTGATGCAGTTGTCCGCCATTTGAACTGTAAGCCAAGTACATTGAGTGATGTTGGCAGGTCGAATTGCACTTGTGTCCAGGGTTGCTGTCCACCGACCATTTGAGGATTAGTCACTTCAAAAATCGGTTTCCATTGACTCCCATTCCGGTAATATAATCCCAGGAAATCATTGCTCTCTGTGTTTTTGTAGCTGTACCACACTGAGATTTTTACGTTTGAGTAACCTGAGAGGTCAATGCCGGTTCTGTTGAACGCGGCGTATTCTGGATCGAAGTCACCAGACCCACCAATTGAAAACGACCCTGTATACGGTGTGAACGTGGTTGAGGGGAGTAAAGTAAAATCACATTCTATTCTTGCATAGCTTGTTGCATTAATATAGATTTGATCAATATAGACAAGGTCATCGTCGTAGCTTGCGTCACATTGGAAGCGGAGTCTCATGTTGGTGGGGAATCGATAGCTGCTTTCATTGATGTAGACGACGGTATGGTACCAGACACTTTTTGTATAAGTACTTGGGTAGTTGATATCAAGGACCGTAACCCAGGCGGTTCCATTGTAATAGCGAAGCCACCAGTCTTCTCCGTCTGCCCACCCGTTGCCTCGCCACATCCACCAGAAATCAACCTTTAAAGATTTGTACGCGGGAGTATCTACATCGATACTGTTGGTGAGCGTGAACGCTGAAGATGTGCCGCTGTTATCTCGTATACATGCGGAGGAGGTTCCTTCGTGTTTATAGGAAGTAGATCGATAACAATCAGCATAGGTGCCATTGCTTCCTGGGACATAACTGCCCCATGCTGAGTTGAAATTATCATATCGAAGGTTCGTCCAGTTCTGTTGCTGTCCTCCATCAGTTCCATTGTTTTCCATCCACTGATTTTTTTCATCCTGTGCTTCGAAGCCTGTTGAGAAGATGGTTTGTCTCCCTGCAACACCGGTTCCTTTTCCAATGGCACCAACGGGAGTATCACCGGAGCCGAGGAGTTTGCCTGCGGCATGGATGTGCTTGTAGGTATCGAGTCCTCCGTCGACATAAATGGCGCAATCACCTAAAGAAGCGTCGTAGGTCGCAGCAACGAGATGCCAGGTGTTATCATTGATAAGTCTGTTTCCGGTGACATCGGCGGCGCCATCACTTGAATTTGTACTCCATTTAACGCGTCCGTCAGTAACCGCAAGTTCCCAGTATTTATTTCGGTTATAGGACATGATAGTTCCTGAGGTAAGGCTGGTTTTTATCCATGCTTCGATGGTGATCTTATCGATGTAGTTGTTCTCAAAACAGTACGGGATGGAGATGAAGTCATCGCCACCAAATTGGTATGCACCCCCAAGCCTGCCTTCGTTTATCCAGGTGGCTCCGTTGATGGTTCCGTTGTAGAAATTTCCTGAGTAATCTTTTATTTGGAAGGGGTTCTGACTGTCAAACGGCATAAAAACTCTTGTGAGTGATGAATAGGGACCGGTCGAAGCGACCATCCAGTTATAGATGAAAGTAACCGGATTAATATTAGGGATGATTGTGTAGTTATAACAAATAAGGTCTTCATCATACGTGTTTTCTCTTAATGTTGATACCAACATAGGATCAAGTAATGGTTCGTTACCCTCTTCTGTATAGTATTTTGGGGTAAGGATGCCGTCGAAAATTATTTTTGTGCTGCCGTCTTCGAAATGGCCATAAACGCTAACCCTGACTTGTTTATCTAATTGAAATTGTTCTTTGTCTAATAAGATTCTATTTTGATTATCTAATGTCATACTTAGATCAAAGGGTTTCCCGATATCCCAGGGTTCGTTTATCACGCCAGTGGTCCGTATTCCGTTTGATTGCTCAACATAAATCTCGTAGGAGTTAAGAATCTCCCCTCCAACATGTTCAATGATGACTGTATAATCGCTGGTAACCTTTCCTGCGAGTTGCACGTGAGACTCAGGGGATGGAAACGGCACCGGGAACACTTGATAATAAATAGCGGCGAAAGCACCGACCGCAATAAGAACAAGAATAATCGCACCTATCACTTCCGATACTGCATAAGAATTATCAGAGAACGTCTTGTTCTTCATCACTCCTAACCACAAGTACTTCTCTGTTGTCATTGTCTATTTAACGGTATCGTGACATTATGGCTGGTTTGACAATCTAGAAGAGGATTTTAAAGGTGAGAAAGGAGATAAGAACGAGGACAAACGCTTGGCGTATGCCTCCGGAGAGGCGCCCCTCCATCATGAAGCCACCGAGGAGTCCGCCGCCAAGACTTTGGACAAAGACAAAGGTAAAGAACATGGTTTTTACCTCGCTTGGATCAATATTTGCTATTCTGATGTTCCCGATTGCTTTTCCCGCCATTTTTCCTTGAAGGTCGTAAATTGCTTGGAAGATCGTTCCGTTGATAACAAGGATGACAGCGAGGAATACGAAAAAACTGATGAAAATAACAATGCTGTACATGGACATCTCGGTTCGTCGTTGTTGTTCGACGCGCCGGATTTGGTCAAGTTCTTTTGCGGCTGCATTGAAGACCGCGGAGGTGTTTCCGCCGATTTCCAAGGCCTTGTTGATGGTGATAGCGAGTCGTTTTACTTCATTGGTGTTGATGCGTTCCCCAAAATTTGTTAACGCTTCGTCTACGGGAATACCCCAGGAAAGCTGTGCAACCGTCATTTTCAGTTCTTTGGTTAACTGCCCATAATCACCCTCAGATGCTGATCTGATAGAGTCGTAGATAGTCATCCCTGATGCGGAGGAGTTAGCGATATCTCGCAGGAAGTCAGGGAGTTTATCCATGATTTCGCGTTTTTGTTTTTGCTTCATGGAGTTGTAAAAGCCAAGCGGTCCGATACAACCCAAGACGCCGAAGACAAGGTAATCGATGGGTTGAATAAAACCGACATTGATAATGGGATGACCGATGAAAGCGAAGAATCCAAAGACAAAGAAAAGAGATGCGAGAAGAACCGAAATTCCGATGATGACCTCTATTGTTTTATCTTTTCCGTATTTTCTGTTGATGTTGTATTCTTTGACGATTCTGAGTTTCTTTATACTTCTTCACCCATCCCTGATTTCATCATTACATAAAACCCGAAATATGCCATGGGGAGTATGAAAAGGGAGATGATGTACAGGAAATCAAAGGAGATGCCACCGCTGGTGAGTCCCATAATGGAGAGGATGATCACAAGGAACAAGGGGAACGCAATCACAGTGGTGACGAAACTTTCAGCCATGATTGCAAGGGACTCAAGGTTTTTTTTACGTTCGTCTAAATCGTCGAACATGTATCGGTCGACGCAGCGATTAAAATACGGGGCTAACTCGCTTCCTGATTGGAGCACAGCGATGATCCCCTGAAGGAAGTCTTTGAATTTTCTTGAGGGGGAAATCACTATCGCGTTTTTTAATGCGGTGATCGCATCAAGGCCCATGAGCTCGATTTCTGTGGTGATTTTCTTTGCTTCTTTTTGTACTTCGCCATAGAGTTCTATACCTGAGAGGGTACCAAAGATTTCTGAGGGGGAAATCCCAGCAACGGACATCGTGTTGATGAAGTTAGCGACGTAGGGGAGGTGGCGGTCGATATTTTTTCCTCGTGATTTTGCTTTAGCAGCTGGTAATTGGAGGTACACCATACCAATAAGAACAGGAACAATGGAGGTAACAACCAAGAGAAGTAACGCGGTGATGTTGTTCGGAACGAGAAGATACAGGAACAGTGTTGAGAAGAATGAAGTGATAAACCCAAGTATGATGTTCATGAGAACCATCGAGTAGTACTCTTGGTACACCATGCTGATATCTGCTTTTTCAAGCATGTTGTTTTTACTTGTCTCGCTGACATTGAATTTTTCAAAGGTGCCAGATAAGAGTCGCCGACAAAATCGCGTGTATTTCGTCGATTTCATTCTTCTGTATCCCTCTTTACGAGTTCTAGGATTTTTTCAGGGAACTTTTTGTACTCGGCGATGATGTTGCCGAATTTCTTATACGATCTGATGTTTTTCTTTCGCATCCATTCGAGTACGAGGATTCTGTTGTTGAGTTCTTGTAGAAGTTGTTCGTCAGTCCAATCATTCTGTTGTTTGATGCGGTTGAAGATTTTGCTTGACCTGGAGCTATCAAAGCGGTCGTCGGTCTTTGAAATCCAAGTGTAGGGTGCCATGAAGATGAGTTGGTTCGTGTCAGTGTCGAGTTTGATAATCTCGGTGACGCTCGTCATACGTCTGACCATTTTTCCTCCGATGTCGACAGCGTTTTGGAAGACGATGATGTCCAGTGAGGTGAGGAGTGCTCGTGGGAGTTCTATGGGCGGGTTTTCGAGCCGCTGAATAAGCGTATGAATCGTGCTTGCATGAACTGTGGCATACGCGGTATGTCCGGTCGCCATGGCTTGGAAGAGGCTGTATGCTTCTTTTCCTCGGACTTCTCCGACGATGATGACGCGTGGTCGTTGTCGTAATGCTGCTCTGATGAGGTCGAACATGTCGATGTCTTTTCCTGTTTTGCTTTCATCACCTGCGGCAAATCCTTTTCTGGTGGTTCCTGCGATCCAGTTTTTATGGGGGATGTTGACTTCCCGTGTATCTTCGATGGAGATGATTTTATGAGAGGATGGAATGAACAACATGAGGGCGTTAAGTGCCGTGGTTTTTCCGCTAGCGGTTCCCCCACAGAAGAGTATGGAGGCGCCGTCTTCGATCGCCATCCAGAAATAGGCTGCCATTTCCGTTGACATTGATTTGTATTCGATTAAGTCGATAGGGGTGAGCGGTACTTCTTTAAATTTTCGTATTGTGAAGGTGGATCCTTTTGTGACGGTTCGTGCAAGGGTTGCTTGGAGACGGGAGCCGTCCGGGAGTTTTCCGTCAACGATTGGTGAGAAAATTGAGATTTGTTTTCCGGAGACCTGGCAGAGTCGAACGAGAAAGGAGTTAAGTTCAGGTTCTGAATCAAAATAAATGTTGGTTTCAATCGCCTCGTATTTGCGGTGGTGGATGAAGATAGGGGTGTCTGGTCCGTCGCAGGAGATATCTTCGATCCCGTCGTCATGCATGAGGATATCGATGCGTCCATAGCCGAGGAAGTCTCTGAAGATATGGTAAAAGATCGTGTCTTTAGAGTCTTCGTCAAAATAGATATGGTTATCGCTGATGACTTGTTCAATGGTTGTTTCTAAAAATTTTTCCTTTTCTTCATAGGTCATATCAAATGTGTCAATATCTGCAAGCATTTTGAAGAGGTGGGAGATTTCGTTTTTTGTTTGTTTTTCTTCTTCGTTGAGTTGTGGTTCGATGACTTCGAAGACGTATTCATGCTTGGTGTGATCGTAGATGATGCGTTTTGTTCCTTGTTTTTTCCAGCCAAATCCTTTTTGTTCTTCGATGATTTGGATTTTTTTTTCACCGATTTGTAGGATCTCTCCAGGTGGTGCTTCGTCTTTTTTTTGTCGTGCTCGTGCGAGGAGGCTTTTTGGTGTTTCTGTGGTTTTTTGTTCGGGGTGCCAGGTTTTTTCTATTCGTTCGGGTGATTTCTTTTTTTGTTGTGCTTTTTCAAGAAGACTTCGTGGTTGTTCTATGGTTTTTTCTGGTGAGGCTATGCGGTAGGCATCTGCTAATGCTTGATTGTCTTTATTTTGTGTTGTTCCTTTTTGTTGATGAGCTTGTTGCTGTGGTTTTTTTGCCTTGACGAGGAATAGTTCTTCTGCGACTGCAGTGTGTCCTTTTTTTTGTTGTGCTTTTTCTAAAAGACCCATGGTTCTCACTTTATTTTGTATTTATTCATTACTTTCTCGTAGAGTTCAAAATCTTCTGATTGTGCAAATCGGTTGATGACGTCCTCAGGCAGTTCTCCAAGGAGTGTGTCGGTCATAAGAAGGATTTTTTTAATGTCTTCGTCAAGCTCAAGTGATATGGGGTGTTTTTCTTTCTTAAAAAGGCTTTTGTTTTCGGTTTTTTGTTTTATTGGTTTTTTTGGTTTTTCTTTTCCTTTGCTTTTGAGATGTTGTTGTTTTTGTTTTATTTTGAGTGCTCTTTTTTCTTCCTTCTTGCGTCGTTTTTCCTCGATACGAGCTTGTCGTAGTTCAAGACGTTGGAGTCGCTTTTGTTCTTTTTCTTGTTTTTTTAGGTCACGCTTGGTTCTTGCGAGCTGTTGTTCTTTTTTATGTGGTTTTTTTTCCTTTTGTTTGAGCTCTTGTTTTTTTTCCTCGAGTATTGCTTTTTTGGTTTCTAATTTTTCGAGTTTTTCGTGTTCGCGTTCGAGTTGTTTGTGTATTTTTTGTTTTAGTTGTTGTTTTTGTTCTTCTTCTTCGTTCTGTTGTTCTTTGAGTTCTTTGGATCGTTCTTCGAAGTCGACAGGGATGTAGGTTTGTTCGATTTCTAGTTTTTTTTGTTTTTTATCGTTATTGTCTTTGCTGCTAAGATAATAGAGTTGTGATTTTTTTTCGCTTTGTTCGGCCTGTTTCATTGCGTTGTTTAAGATGTCTTCGTATATTTTTTGTTTGAGTGTTCGTGTATCGATAACCTCTGTTCTTTTGTGATGGTGGTCTTCAGTCTGGGGTTTTTCCTTGGCGTGATTTTTTGGAATAGTAATGCTGGTGGTTTTATTGAAGGTGGTATTTTCACCGACGAGTGTGCTCAGATCAAGGATTTCAACGCGTTCTTCCGGTGGTGGTCTTATTTGGAAGATGGCGTCTTTGAATTCTTGGCTTGTGATGAATTTAAATTCAGGGTTGAGGGTGAGACCGGTTTTGAATTCTTCAGGGAGAGTTCGTGTTGTTGTGCAAGATGGTTCTATGGTGGGTTCCCATGCGATTTCTCGATGAGAAAGCGTTTTGTTCAGTGGTGGTCGTGGTTCGATGGGTGCTGGTGGTGGTGCAGGGATGAGGGGTGGTGCGTGAAACGATTCAGGAGCCGGGGTTTCTGGTTCGTGTTCCGCGAGAAGGTTGTCGATTTTTTTTATTATAGTAAGGTGAAAGTCAATGGAGTTTTCCTCTTGTTGTGTTGGCAGTGTTTTTTTTAGAAAAAGGGTTCCAATGATTGGTAGAAGTATAGTAAGTTGGTTGTACCTGCCTGAGTTGCTTTTTTCTTGATGAGGCATACGTTTTCCCATCCCATCCTCTGTAAAAGATGCTCTACGGTAATGATTCTTTGTTGCATCCCAATATTATTACAAATAGGTAAGGAACTATTTTTTAATAAACGTTTCTGTTTGATGATAGGAAAGAGAAATAATACGAAAAGAAAGATTAAACAATCTCTTCATCCATCTTTTATATAGAGAAAAAATATAAAATACCCGTAATTGTTCTCTCTTTTAAAAGAAACTAACACAGAACGAAATCTCTGGAGGAGATTCGTCTCCTGTTGTATAAAAAAAGTCTGGGTGGAAGTATGGAACTCTGCTGTCCCTATTGTAAAAAAAGCTCCATTACTAAGAAAGGTAAACGAAAGGAAAAACAAGGATCAAGTCAGAAATACTACTGTACATTGTGCAGAAAAACGTTTGTAAAAAGAGAATGCAAAAACAAAACATATAATGCAGAGGTGATACGAGAATCAATAACCCTTTATAATCAGGGGTTCACTTTTGAAGAAACAGCAAACGCGCTCAATAAACGATTCAACACTAGTACCACAAAAAGCTCAATTCAACGATGGATAAAAGAATACCAAAGCATCTGTACCTATGCGCCTCTGAGAACAGCGATTAGGAAACGATATGGAAAAGACATCATCGTTTCCAAAAACTTTACCTACCAGGGGCTTGCCTATAACTTCAAATACCATAAAGGCAAACTTGAGATTCTTGGTGAGATGTTTCCTTCGCTTATCTCATACATCAGACGATGCGAAGCAGGATGCCCACCATTCTTCAACGATATAGACAACAGATGCTCCCAGCTTCGACTAGAGGTAACAATTGAAAAAACCGTATCAGAGAACTTGGTGTGCAGACGCGCTGCATTAGCTTTATGTAACTTTCCGACAAAAAAGAAACGACATTCACTGATTGAAAATTTCATGCTGATCAACGATGATACAACCGTTGCTGTTGAAATCCCGGTATGGCTCTGGGAGAAAAATCTGGGTCTCAGTATCGCAGGACACATTGATCTAATCCAGATCGCTCATGAGCACGTGTATATCCTTGATTACAAACCAGATGCAGCAAGGGAAAAAGACGAACATGTTGCATCTCAGTTGTACCTCTACGCATCTGGTTTATCGTTCCGAGCCGCAATTCCCCTCAGCAGAATCAGATGCGCATGGTTTGATGACAGAGAGTGTTTTGAATTTGAACCGACAACGGCAAAAGTGCATTATACAAAAACGATTGTTTAATCACCAGAAGATTTATATGTAAAAACGTCTATACGTTTATACACGTAGAGTGGTTGAATTATGCCAAAGATAACACTGTCCATTCCCAAAGAGATGAAAAACAAATTGAACCGGTATCCAGAACTCAACTGGTCTGAAATCCTACGACGAGGAATCAAAGAGAAAATCAAGAAACTAAAAAAATTTGAACAAACGGAAGGGAAACTGTAACATGGTGAGTATCACTATCTCGATTGATGTAAAATCAAAAGAAGAGATGCAGCGGTTCGTATGGGTGAACTGGTCAGAGGTTGCACGGGAGATTTTTCTGAAACGACTAAAAGACCAGGAAAAATTAGACAGCATCAATCAGCTCTTACGAAACAGCACGTTAACCGACGAGGAGATTAAAGTGTTGATAAAAAAGACACGAAAAGGACGATTTAACGAATTGAAGTCACAAGGATTGGTGTAAGTGAAGTTCGTGGTTGATACGAATGTTTTATTCTCATTTTTCAAAAAAGAGACGAAAACGAGAAACTTGATTCTTTCGGACATACTAGAGTTATACGCACCAGAAATCGCAAGAAAAGAACTGCAAAAACATTCTCTGATATTGACCAAAAAAGCAAACATCTCCTTGTCTGATTTCAACGAGCTTACCTCCTTGCTAGAAGAGCATCTTAAATTTGTGCCTCTCGCAGACTATAAAGCGGAATTCCCCCAGGTTCTCACCTATACTAAAGAATTTTCATACACTGACATCAAAGAGTTCCTTGATGACCTCGACTTTTTCGCATTAGCAACAAAACAACAATGCCCACTCTGGTCAAATGACGCATTGTTCAAAAAACAAAAAGCAATAAACGTTCTCACTACAGCAGAAATGGTGTCCTATTTCAGAGCGCACAAACGATCGTAATACGCGGAACACACCGTATTACTTCGCTGAAGATAGAACACACAAGGTTACTAAGTACGACCACACCATCATAAATATACCGAACTGTTTTTGCACTATTTTTTAATCGGCAAAACGACGAACACAAAAAACGCGAAGCGACGAGTTTGGGAAACGAGAGGTGCCGAATGTGGGAAATGATGCAGGCGACGACTTTGGGAAATCTGCTCAGGAGAGTAGGTAATCAACGACCCGTGTTTTAGGTGACGAGTTTGGGAAAAAGGAAAGCGACGAAGATAGGAAATGATTTTCTCCTGGTTTTTCTGGATTGATGAAGTGGTAGTTTTCACGGTCGACCAGGCGCCTTTCAGATGACGACTTTGGGATATGGGAGGTGCCCGAGTTTTGTTGTTGTTCGTGAGTGTGTTTTTTGTTGTTTTATCGTTTTGTGATTTGACGATTTTTGTATTTTTCTTACGAGAGTATAAATATGGTGAAAATGAAAACAGATGGTTAAGATTGGTATGCGTTAGCATACTTGGTGTGGAGAGAGAAAAAAAATAAAAACTGTTTGAAAGACAACAGGTGAAGAGTAAGGAGGCGATTGATGATGTATCTGTGTTTCAAAAAGTTTTTATACCAAGTATCATATGCATCCTGCAATAAAAAAGGCTTTGAAGAAAAGCTAGGAGAGAATGGGAAAAATGAAAGCAAATAGAAAATTTATACAAGCAGATGAACGCGCAGTATCCGCTGTTATTGGTGTCATTTTAATGGTTGCCATAACAGTAGCAATTGCAGCAACAGTGTATGTCTACGTCAGTGGCATGATCGGTGGAACAAAAACACAAACACCTAATGTGGCTTGTACAACAGATGCTACAGCAAATAAGATACAAATTGCAACAGCAGATTCAGCCATAAAATGGAGAGATGTAAAAATTACGCTGGATAATGCGACCAATAGAGTGTGGGCCGTTTATACTTCTAGTGGGTTAGGTATAGGCTATAATCAAGCTACAACCTATGCGGGTAGCGCAGAAATAACTGCCGGTGATTATATATTACTAAACGCAACCGGCACCGCAATCAACGCTAACGTTAAAGTAACATTAGCATACACCCCAACAAACTCGTTACTTGGCTCGTGGACAGTAAACCTCTAAACATAACTAATCTTTTCTTCTTTTATTTTTTATATTTTTTCTCTTTCAACAAACACCCAAGATATACAAAAACTTCATCGAAAATCAATGGAGGAGACACGATAAATATGACAACTCAAAGAAGATATAAACAAAACGAATACGCTGTTTCAGCAGTCATCGGTGTCATCATTATGGTAGCAATTACGATTGCGATGGCTGCAGTCGCATACGCCTATTTTACAGGTATGATCGGCGGCCAGAAAACAGAAACACCAGTCATTTCCTTTACGCCAAATGTGTCAGAAAAAACAATTACTGTAGCTTCAGCTGATGTTGATGCGAATTGGAACGATATCAACATAACATTTACTAATGCAACCACTTTTGCATATCTAAATGTACCAAGAACCGGTGTACTAAACGCAGGAGATACAATAAATTTGATCAACGATCAGATTCTTAGAGGAACAGTAACAGTTACATTTACGCATGTACCTACAAATTCACTCCTCGGGACATACACCATTGAAAATGTCTAGGGACCAATCTGGATCCCCACATTTTATTTACTTTTAAGAAGGGAGAAACTTCACTATCTCCTTAATAAATAACTCTGTTTTTTCTTTCCGAACCACCGCCTCTAAGACCATTGATTTCCCATCATTTTATAAGTCAGATGGAGAGAAAGCATAATATCACCCCCAAGAGATACTTGGGATAGATGGATTCAGAAAGACGAAATCGGTACAAAGATAAAATCGACCTCATAGAAAAAAGAATTCAAGAAATAGAGGAATGGACAAAGATATCCTCAGAAGAATTTATAGAAGATGAACGCACAAAACTAGCAACATATAAAGCGTTTCAAGAACTCGCTGAATCCTGTATGGATATCATCGCGATGGCATGTAAAGATCTAAAGATACTTCCAAAAGATGACTATACTAATATAGAAAAACTGAGTACGAAATTGAAATTCAACAAACGAGTTGTACAAGATACAAATGGATTAAGGAACAGATTAATCCATCGGTACAACAGGACTGATGATACCCTAGCATTTCAAAGCATCAAAGAACTAATACCGGAAATCATCATTTTTCTAGAGGTTATTAAGAAATGGATAAAAAAATCCTTAAAAACATAAAGAAAGAGTTCGAACCATTTCATAACAGGGTCTTAGGGCTTCTCTTATATGGTTCGCAGATGAAAGGCACGAATACACCACGGAGTGATATTGATATTTGCCTGGTTGCTCCCAATGAAAAATCCTCAAAACTCTTTAAAGACACACTCCCACTGAAATATGACGTGAAAATATTTGAAACGATGCCTCTTTTTCTAAAAATCCAGGTGATACAACATCATAAAATCATTTATACAAAAGATCGGTATGAACTCTATGAATATTTCTACGGCTTCAGAAAAATCTGGAATGACGAAAAACAACGCCAAACAATGACAAAAAAAGAAATATCACATATGTTTGGGTAAAGAAAAAAACCGATTTTTTCTTTCGGAACCACCGCTCCAAGCACTTCTGATTCCCACTTTATTTTATATAAAAAGATTTTAATCAGATGCGAAGAAAGATTCTTTTATGTGAAGCGCAATTGTAGTATGAGTAAGAATCGCAGATCAATGATATCTTAAAAGTAGTCTTTTCTCTTTGAAAATAATCATCTAATGAAGCTGTTTCTGTACCCATGTTATAAAGATAATAGCATCTTTTAGAAGTTTTTCTGCTACAGCTTTGGAGACGGGTTTGCCAAGATATCCTACTTCCGATCGTTGTTCAAGAGCGCCAGCTAATCGCCGCTTCTGGGAAGCATCATTCAGAACATGTATGAGATCGGTATGAAGTCGTACTGCCTCTCGATGATCGGTTGATGCTCTTCGTCCAAGATGATGAACGCAAATCGAATCATTCGCATTAATAATCGCCTGAATTGCATTGAACCCAGCAGGATTGTAAAAACCACATTCAAATCCTTTTTTCGCTAGTTCAAGAAATTCTTCAGCTTGTTTCAAGTAAGACAGACTCTCAGATTTTCCTACTTCTTTAACCACGGAGCTTCACCATATAACAACTGTCCTTCGTTTATAAGAGTTATAAGAAAATTATCAAATCTTTCTATTCGTTCGAGAATCTCCAGTTTTGTGAGAAAAAGAGGTACAACATGGACATCATAAATCTCCAGGAATTTATCAACAAGTAGCTCAACTTCTTCTTTTACATTCTTATGACGATAGACGATTAATATATCGATATCACTTTTTTCGTTAAATTCCGCTCGGGCAACTGAACCAAAAAGGATGATAGCTACGATACCTTTTTTATCAAGAGAGGCAACAAATTGTTCTGCGACTATGCGAAGGCTCTTTTTTTCAAGATGGATAAGATCTTTTATTTGAGGAAAAAGAATATGGTTCTTATTAATGGTATAAAGCAGAGAACGACCTACTTTCCGTTGAGTTATAACTCTTGCCTCTAAAAGCTCTTTTAATGAAGGATAGATGGTGCCACAAGACATTCCTGTACATTTCGCGATATCATCAAGACAATATTCTTGTTCTTTATTATTCAGAAGTAGTCGAAGTATCTTAATTTTTGATTTTTTCCCGATGATTTTTTCTAACACACGAAAAGATAATGTTAAATCCATTTATTAATTTATCTATTTTTAGATACATGTATCTATTTTTAGATAAATTGTTTTTAGGACACATGACTTCCTTTTGCCGAACGCAGCGGTCTTGGGGAAGAAGCGTTTTCGGAGGAACAGTAACAGTCACATTTATGCATGTACCTACAAATTCACTCCTCGGGACATACACCATTGATGATGTCTAGTGATATCACTCTTTTTACTTTGTTATAGAAATATACTTAAGAAAAAACAAGAAAATACGTAATAAGAAACGTAAGCTCTAATCTTGCATACACATAGTTCTATTAAAATGTTTCAGAAAGAAAACCATCATCTGGGATTAATTTGAGAACAATAATGCAGTTTGTGGGGGTAGACTATTCGGCGTTGGGTGTTTGTTTGGAAAAATCTATGGTTTTTCAGACGTCAGACTGTGTAGTACCCTTTACGCTGTTAAATTAAAAAAAGGGGAGTCCAGTCTGGGAGGAAAGGAAGATGAAAAAAGGTAGAACAATCTGGGGGAAAGCTCTACCCGATCTACTATTGACTCCCCAAGAAATATTATCTCTTTAATGTATAAAAACGTTTGGCTAGAATGTGCTTCGTGCCTATCCCCGGGTCGGGGTGGTTTTGTGATCACTGTTGTAGATTGGTTTTTAGAACTTGAAGCTATGGTAATGTTACGGTTGTTCCAAATATTATTCTTCCAAATACATTTATACCCCCTTAAGAGATTACAAATGCTAAGGAGGAACAGGTTTTCATGCGAAAAAGCTGGTTTAAGAAAAGTTTGGTTGTTGGAATAATATGTTTGTTTGTCGGAACAAGTGTTGTGCCGAGTATCAGTAGAGATATTGGAAAACTAAGCAGCGGGTCATACAAAAAAGATATTGGAAAGATAGAACCTCGGCAGGCTTTCTTTGATAATCCTACACAGGAAGAGTGGATAGAAGTTCCATTGAAGGTGAATGTGTTAGATGGTGTGTACATAACCGCAGATACCATTGCTACAGTAGTTACAGATGCTAATGAAAAGCTCGAACGGGCTGATACTAACGTCCGTTTTGTTTTTGACAAGGACAAGGATATCAATTGGAACTGCTCTGACACGGGCAACGACGATGGCTACGTTACGCAGAACGAGACGTGGGACCACCCTCATCCCCCATACACCCACTACTGGGGACTGCATAGCTTAGGGATTTTTTGTCTCGAGCAACACTTTAACTCCATGCTCGGCTTCAAGGTCTATTTCGCGAACGGGATTTACGACTCTGATATCGCCGGAATGTGTCCGAACACGGACAACCCGCCCAATGCAGCGATCAAAGGACGCCCAATACCAGTTGCGTACGTGAAAAACCGGCCAAATAACATAACCTGCACCCGGGGAATGGGAGGAACCCTAGCACATGAATTTGTCCACGCCACGACGATGAGTGCTGATCATAGCGTCTTTCCGTCTAACCTAATGTATGAGCCGTTAAGCGGCCGTACGGGCGCCACCTTAACAGGAGATCAGATAAAGGAAATTCGTGCGGGTGCCAGCGTTATAGGTGAGACCAGGACGAACGGGAGCGAAGTCCGAGGGAGCATTGTCCGAGTTGACGCGAAACGCCTCCGTTGGTTGGACGACACCGGCGACGTTAGTGAAAAGTACATTGACCTGTTCACCGGTTTTCTCTTTGCAGAGGGGCCTACGGCTGATCTTGAAGTAACAATTGGTTTGAGGGGTCTATATCCAAACGGAACAGATGTTAACTCGACGTTCCAAATGGGTTTTAACACAGACAATAACAATAGTACTGGCTATTATGGAGTCGACAAGATCCTTCGGATTACCCTACAAGGAAAATATCCTTTCACACAGCCGAATGGTTCGATTAGTGCTGATCTTTATGACGTAGATTCAGGGGAATCGGTTCCGCTTACTCCAGGGGACGTAATTAGAATACAGGAAATAGGTTGTGTTATAGAACCACCACTTTCCCAGCCATGTGACTATATCGACTTAATCAAGCAACTGCTTCCCTTACCTCTTCTCGGTCCACTGGCGGATGAAGTACCCATCGACTTGTGGGCCATTAATCTTTCCACCGGTGAATACGATTTCGCCTCATTTCAATTCGATTTTAATCCGCCACCAGGTGCAACCATTGAGATGGAGCCTCTTGAGGCAGTACCAGGACAAAATGTTAATGTAAATGGAACATGCTTCCCGCCTGTGAGCACGGTAACACTTCTTATTGATGATGCAGAAATACTCCAAACAACGACACTAGATGATGGAACATTCTCGGTGTCATTTACTGTTCCCAATCTCGCTCCGGGATGGTATTTCGTTACAGCTATGAGTGACGCGCGCGGTAACCAAATTATTAATTCCCCATACTTTGATTTCTCAATACTCACGGTTCCTTCCGCCCCATTAGAAATCGACATCACTGGAGGCCTTGGGGTGGACGCAGTCATCACGAACAACGGGACAGCGAATGCCAGTGGTGTTGAATGGCAGCTCCATGTGGAAGGCGGCATCCTTGGATTAATAAATACAAATGTGAATGGCACGATTGACATCCCGATGGGAGAAGCAAGAACGGTCTCAACAGGGTTATTCCTTGGACTTGGTCCTATCACCATTATAGCAAGAGCAAACGATAAAGAAAAGACAGCGACAGGAACGCAATTCATCATCTTCTCGATGGTGAAATAGGGAATCCTAGCCCATTTCCATCTCTCTTCTATGATAATTCTTGAGATCCTGGGGAAGAGACCTTTCTCAGGATTCTCGTGTTGTTTTCATTATCTTTATCAATCACCTCTCATTTAATGTTTATTGATGGTGAGGTCGTTTGACGA
>Ga0315274_10002336_pt1 | contig 28709 bp, 14 predicted proteins | sample YL17G02_20_MG_FD_203700 | JGI IMG/M metagenome (GOLD analysis project Ga0315274, IMG submission 203700) | Sediment microbial communities from Yellowstone Lake, YNP, Wyoming, USA - YL17G02_20 | ecosystem: Environmental > Aquatic > Freshwater > Lake > Sediment | place: USA: Wyoming | collected...
AATTCGGGAGATATTGGACGAATTACCAAACCATCAATTCACTCCTGATGAGGCTGCAAAATTAGCAGCGGTGGTGGGTCGTTCCATCGCCATGCGCAAGATGTCGCGCATCGGGCAGGCATTTACGTTGGGGACGAGCGAATTCATTTGGGGAGATCCATCGGATAGCGATAAGCTGTTGACCGGACTGGGCGCCGTCACCCCTGAGCAGCTAACAGATGTAATTGCAAGATATATGACAGAGGTCGGGTTCTCCTCGGTCGTGGTGCGTTAATTGGAGCATCGCCCGAAACGCTTGCTATTTCCAGCACAAATCTTTATCTTATAAAGTGGGATAATGTTGGGTTATAATCATCAAAATCGGTTAGACCCATCCGGTATCACCGTCAACTGATCTCACCCGAACTTCGGCTTTAAAAAGATTGGACAGGCTCTTCATAACGCACATCGGCGCTCTGGCGCTGCCGGACCCCGCCCGCACCGGTGTTCTGAATCTACCTGTGGATGTCATTCACGACACCTGGCTGGAAATTGAAGACGGACGGGTGAAGCAAATCGGCGCCGCCGGTGAGCCGAAACCGCCGGATTCAACCGCCGCCGCTTTGCGATACCACGCTGGAGGCCGACTTGCCACACCGGGCTTTGTGGATGCCCATACTCATCCGGTATTCATCAGCTGGCGGTCAGGGGAATTCCTCCGACGGATTAGAGGAGAGACCTACCAGCAGATTGCTGCTGCGGGCGGCGGCATCCTCTCAAGCGTTCGCGGCGTCCGTTCGGCTACGGTTGAGCAGCTTGCTGAATTGGTTCGCAAGCGGCTTGACAGGTTTCTGGAGCTGGGCACGACTACTATAGAAGCCAAGAGCGGTTACGGGCTCACGGTTGAAGACGAGCTGAAATCACTTCGCGCACTGCACACGGCGGCGGCGGCACACCCGGTGGAGGTTAGCCCGACCCTGCTGGGGGCGCACACAATTCCTCCCGAACACCGCCACAATCCCGACGAATATACTACCCTCGTCTGCGACCGGATGATTCCCGCCGCGGCTGCTGCACGGCTCGCTGATGCGGTGGATGTGTTTCTGGAAGAGGGGGCATTCACGCTCCCGCAGGCACGGCGCGTTTTTGAGGCGGGACGAAAGGCGGGGTTGAGTCTCCGTATTCACGCCGACCAGTTCACCAGCGGCGGTGGAGCGGCTTTGGCGGCGGAATTCGGAGCCCTCTCCGCCGACCATATGGATCACACCGACGAAGCAGGTCTGAAGTTACTCGCGCAAGCCGGTGTAACAGTGGTGTTGTTGCCCGGTGCGGTATTTTTTCTCGGATTAAATGATTACGCCCCAGCGCGACGAATGTTGGACAACAACTGCCGCATCGCGCTGGCGACCGACTTCAATCCCGGCAGTTGCCCCACTCAGTCACTGCCGCTGATGATGACGCTGGCGTGCATCAAGATGAAACTGACGCCGGCTGAAGCTCTGTGGGCGGCGACGATGGGGGGAGCGTACGCCCTCGGCGCCAATGATCGGATCGGGACGCTTAAGCCCGGCTATCAAGCCGATATCTGCCTCTGGGTTGCCGACGATGCCGATTTCATCCCTTACTCATTTGGGAACGCCTCCCCGGAAGCGGTTTTCAAACGGGGAAAGTTGGTTTACCGCCGGTCATCCGCGCCTACGGCTGATCTAATTCAATGACGCACCGCGAGTCCGGCGAACTTTTCCCCGAGACGCCTCCGATGGCGCTGAAACGCCGTAGTGAAATATACATCGGCACTTCCGGTTTCAGCTTTCCTGACTGGGTGGGCGTTTTCTATCCTCGCAAATTACCGCGCGATGAGTGGCTGGCGTATTATGCGCGGGAATTTAGAGCGGTTGAGATTAACGCCACCTATTACCGCATCCCGCCGGCTGCCAGCTTTGAAAAGATGGCTGAAGCGACGCCCGATGAATTCGCCTTCTGGGTTAAGGTCCCCAGTGAGGTGACCCACCGCGATGATGACGTTGCGACAATTATGAGCAGCTTTATGGATGCGACGCTCCCGCTGGCTGAATCGGGCAAATGGCGCGGAGCTTTGGCACAATTCCCCAATTCGTTCCGACCATCGGAAAACGCCTGGCGCCGCATATTGCAAACTCGCGACCACCTGACAGACAAGCCGTTGGCGGTTGAGTTCCGGAATGAAGACTGGATGACAGAAGAGGTTATAGCCAAACTGGACGCTGAAGGACTGGCCTATGTGACGGTTGATTTGCCCAATATAAGCGGTTTACCGAAGACTCGGACAGCGGTAACAGGCGGAATCGGTTACGCCCGCCTCCACGGTCGCAACCGAGCCGCCTGGTACGACCGCGCGGCGGGTGACCGGTATGACTACGATTACAGTCCCGCGGAGCTGGAAGAATGGCTGCCGCACATCCATTTGTTGGACGAACGCGCCGCCGCCACTTTCATCTTTTTCAACAACTGCCACGCCGGGCAGGCAGTCAAAAACGCACGGAAACTTCGGGAAATGCTGATGTTGGAGTTGGAGTCGGCGGAGAAGTAGTTTTTACCATTAGCCGTTAGCTTCCGAGCTTCATTGCTTCCTTGCTTCCTTGCCTGCAACTAAAAAACATACCGTTCAATCAGTCCTCCCGGTTGCCGAAGCGCATACTTCGCGCCATATCGGCACGCGCGCCGGCATCCTGCGCCGGACGGGACTGACCAGATTGTTGGAACAGCTTGTCAGCCGCGTTCTCATCCGCAACGCCGGCACTGAGATGCTCTTCCATATTCCAACCTCCCTCTCTCCGGCGGTAACCCAACTTTTCCAGCACGGTAATGAACTGGATCACCGGCAGATTTACCTATGCCAAAATCATGACCGCGGAGTGCCGGGCGTGTCCTGTCTATCGGTGGCATTCCTGCCTCCGCGGCATAAATTCACCAGCGAACTGCTGGTCGTAGCTGCTGGGACGAACATCGCGTGTCTGATCACAGCGCGTCATCATCGGGATGACGGCGCAGACCGGCAGCGAGGCGAGTTATGGCAGACGACGGTGACGTTCCATCCCACGGAGGTGGCGTCGGCTATAGGGAAACTTCTTAAGGGCAGTAAGCCGGAACTGGCGTCACTGCTCAAAGCCTCCGCCTGGTTGAGCGAGAAAGCAGCCTGGCTAAAAACCGCCCCCGCCGAGCTTGAGACCAATCCCTTCTGGGGGGATATTCTTATTGACTTGACGTTCGGGCTGGAGGAAACCTACCAGCAGAGCGAGGGGACGCTGCGCTGGCTGCAGACGCTGAACCGCGTCCAAACGGCGGTTGGCTGGCAGCTTAACACGGGCGATTTATTTACCGCCATCGCCGACGTGCTGAAGAAAACCGTCGGCTATCACTATCTTGAGGTTGAGCTATTGGAGCCGCGCGGCAAGCAATTTGAGGTGACAGCCGTTCACCACCGCAATGACACGGATTACGGTGGACCTTTGCTCACGGTTATTCTGAAACCCAAAGCCCAGGCGGAAGTGGTGCGCCGCCACCGTCCCATATTACTCACGTCGGAGCAGGCGGCCGAGATGATGATGAACCCGCGGCTGTTGGGTTTTATGGGATTCAATTCGGGAATCCTGCTGCCATTGCTCCATTGCCGGCGGCCGAGCGGTCTTCTCAAACTTTTTTCAACCAACCGCAATCAATACACGTCCAACGACCTGGCGTTGATGGAGGCGATAGGACAAATTCTCGCGAAATCGGTGGAGAACGTCAAGGCGCATACACTGTTCCGCCGGATGGCAACGGTGGACGGGCTTACCAACATCTATAACCGCCGATTCTTTATGGAGCAGATGTCGCGTGAATTCAAACGCGCCCGGCGGTATCATAGTGTGCTGACAATGATAATGCTTGATATAGACTATTTTAAGCTGTTCAACGACACTTACGGACATCTGCGCGGCGACCGGGTTCTCCACACCATAGCCGCCATCCTTAAGACCTGCGTCCGGGAGGTTGATTTGGTGGCCCGCTATGGCGGTGAAGAGTTTGCTGTGCTGTTGCCGGAAGCCAATCTTGACCAGGGAGTGATTGTGGCCGAGAAGATACGACAGGCGGTGGAAACGCACCATTTCAAACTCAGCGACCGCAAATCGGGCTACGCCAAAGTGACGGTCAGCCTCGGCATCTGCACCCTGACCAGCGATCTTCAGCACGCGGCGGACCTTGTCAATCGCGCCGATATGGCTCTCTATCGCGCCAAAAAGGAGGGCCGCAACCGTTGTGTGACCTTTTGACGGCTTCGTTAACCTATCCCCGCGGATTAATGTTACGGCAAGATAGAGCCCGCACTAAATCAAGCAAGGGGAGGAACTCCTGAAAATCCTATTTCTCTCCAATGAGATCGCACCGTTCTCGCGGACGGGAGAGACGGGTGACGTAGGGAGGGCGCTGCCCAAATCGCTGAAGGCAATCGGGCACGATGTCCGAGCCGTTACCCCGCGATACTTAACTATCCGGGAGCGGCAATATGGCATCAGAGATGTGGCGCGATTGCGTTCCATCACCGTCACCACCGGGCGCGGGGTTAAAGTGTGCACCGTCAAGTCGGGGTTCATTCCCGGTTCCAAAGTCCAGGTCTATTTCCTCGAGAACCGCGATCTCTTCCAGCATCCGGTAGGTGTTGGCAACTCAGAGGGTGATGATTGGCACAACGAACTTGAAACGCTGGAATATTTCGGACACGCCACGTTGCAGCTTACCTTGTTACTGCAGTGGATGCCAGACATCATCCACTGCAATGATTGGCATACCGCATTGGTGCCTTACCTGATGCGTAACGATGAGCGGTATCGCCGCGATTTCGCGACAACTCGCGCCATTCTCCAGTTGAAGCCCGCCGACTATGCGCAATTAGCAAAGACCGGATCACGCTCCCTCACCGTTGATTCATATCTTCGCAGCCGACGGCAGATGCTCGTTACCGGAGCTGCCAACGCCGACCTGGTAGTGAATGTAACCCCTTCCGACGTTGTTGATATGGGCGCCGCGGTCAGGCCGGTTGTTGAAAACCGCGCCAATGCGAAAAAGACGGCGCCAAACCGGGGTGTAAAGAAAAAAGCTATTACGAGTGAGGTCTGGCACCCCGGCGCTGACCGGAGTATCCCCTGCCGCTATGGGGCAGACGACTTCCAGGAAGGCAAAGCCGCCAATAAGAAGGCGTTGCTGAAAAAGTTAAAGCTCATGTCCGACCCTGCGCTGCCGGTAGTGGCAGTAGCGCCCGGCAAATCGCTGGGTGACCGCTCCGATTTGATTGTCAACGCCGGCGCGGAGCTGCCGTCTTTGCCGGCGACCTTTGTATTCCTTCCCACCGGCGACCCGAAACTTGATACCTTGATCAAGCGCATAGTATCGTTGAAACCGGACGCCATCGCAATTGCCTCGTCACAGCAGGAAGATATCAAACATCTCGTTGTGGCGGGCGCGGATATGGTCTTGATGCCTGTTCCCTGCCCGAGTTTGGGTTTCACTTTCACGGAAATGTTGCTGTATGGAACAGTCCCCATTGTTGGTTACACACCGGGGACGGCCGAGTTGATGGATGATTACGGGGAGAATAAAAAGAAGGGCGCCGGGTTCACGTTTAACACCGCCGACAGTGCTCAGCTTAAGGAGGCATTACAGCGCGCCCTTAAGCTCTACCGCGATCCACAAGCCTGGTCTGAGCTCCAGCAACGAGGAGTCTGCGCCGACTTCCGCTGGACAGAATCCGCCTGTCGGCTGGTAGAGCTGTATGAGAACGCTCTGAAGAAGAAACCGGTGCACCCGGGAGCTGCAGCGCGATGATGAGCCGCTGGGTGTCACTACGCAGCTTAATTTTGACCTTATGTTTGCCCCAGACAGCTTGCTGGCTGGGGTATCTCGTGATGTCACCGACAGGAATGTCAGTGCTCCCCATAATTCTGACTGTAGGCACATCGGCGGCGGTATCGGCACTACCGCCGCCGATTGCGCTTAAGGTGGTCAGCGAATTGACCCTGCCGGTGGACGCTTCCGCTTTCGGTGTCGCCCTCGCGCGTGGTGTTGGAGGGGAAATCTTTATTCTTGTGAACAACCCGCCACGCATATTAAGATGGGCATCTGAGGGAGCGCCGGTGGACGATACCGGCGGGAGTCCCGGAACGTTTCAATCGCCAACCGACATCTCCGTCGTATCCGGCGACGAGCTGCTGGTCGCCGACCCATGGCAGCCTGAGATGGCGCGCTTCACACGCCGGCTCCAGGGAAAGCCACCCATTAGTCCCGATGTTGGCGCGGAGCGATTTGAACCGGTATCGGCGGCAGCTGGAAGAGACGGCAGTTTGTATATTCTCAACCGGGCGGATGGTGATATATGGCGTCTGAGTCAGGGAGGAAATTCGGTGCCGCTGCGGTGGAGTTCCGGCTCCGGCGGCGTGTTTCGGAACCCGAGCCGTATCCGGTTCGCCTTCCAGACTGAGAAGTTAATCATTATTGATGGAAGGCGGGTCATCATAAGCGACCCGTTGACCGGCGATAAGCGCCTGATCACCCTGCCTTTCCCCGATCCCGCCGGCGTCGCTCTCACTCCGGAGGAGTTATGGGCTGCGGGTTCTGAAATTGCCTGCTATGATTCAGCCTTCGGGCAGTTGTTATTTCGTCTTCCACACGATTCGCTGGGAGCTATGGGGGTGGGCGCTGTTGCCGATATTTTACCGGAGGGGAATACGGCATTATGGGCGCTCATAACATTTCCCCCCTCCCTCCTCAAGCTTCAGATAATCAGAGACGGGACCGACGTAACTGAGTGACCGGTATAATCCCAATTGTTCTGCTGCTGGTCACCGCCGGGACTCCGAGCCTTCCACTCCCGCAGGGCGGTGGCTGGCGCGATACCACGGTCGTCCTACCCGATAGCGCAGCCCTCCTGGTTGCCCTCCCCTGGCTGGTCAACTATCCGCTGACTGTCACCAACCGCAGCGACACATTAAGTCCAACACTTGATTATAACTGGGATGATTCGCTCCGCGCTTTACGGATTCAAAGCAGCGAAATTCTGTTGCCCGGCGATAGCATCCTAATCCGCTACCAGTCGGCCCAGGTTGGCGACCGGACTATCTTCTTCAAGCGCCAGCCCTACACCCTCTCACCCGACTCGCTACGACCCGCACCAGAACCGGCAATCCAGCCGCAGTCTCCGGATAGCCGTCAGTCGCGAAATGGGAGCGGGTTGCGCCACTCCGGCGCCTTGACGCGCGGCATCCGCTTCGGGACGGGTGACGCCGGGGGGGTAACTTCCGGCTTGCACCTTGACCTCTCGGGCAATCCATCGCCGGGCGTGACGGTTTCGGCTCTGATTGACGACCGCAACATTCCGGCGACTTCGGGCGGCGGTTCGGCGACTCTGGCGGAACTGGACCGCTTAATGATGCGGGTTTCCAGCGAGCATTTTAAAGCCGAAGTCGGCGATTTTGATTTGAACTGGGAGCGCGGACGTTATTCCCGAATTACACGCCGGCTGAAGGGCGTCAATGCTGCGGTGGATTTCCCGTCTTTGCATAGTGAAATTACGGCGTCGGGTGACGACCACCGCTATCGCTCCCTCACTTTTTTCGGGCGAGACGGCGACCAGGGTCCCTACGAACTCACCGATCGCTATGACCGTCCTGGGGTATCGGTGGTAGCTGGTTCGGAAACCGTCGCCCTGAACGGGCAGAGGCTGACTCGCGGGCGCGGCGGTGATTACCTCATTGATTATCAACGCGGCGAGATTACCTTCAATCCCAGCCGTCCCATCCGCTCCGATTCGCGCTTTGAAGTTGATTACGAGTATGCGGAAAACAGCTACCCGCGCAGCTTCTACGCCGTGAACATCGCTACTTCGGGTGAATCCAGCCCAAATGCACTCCGTCTGTCCTTTTCGGCCGTGCGCGAGGCGATGAATGGCGATAATCCATCCGCGTTTGACTGGAACGACGCCTTGCGCGCATCAGCTTCGGCTGCGGGCGACCGGAGCGCCGAAGCAGTGGTTCCAGGGATTGATTCGGTTGGCTATAACAAAGGGGATTACGTCTGGGAGATAGCAGGTGTTGACACTGTTCTCGCCTTTTCTCCGCCCGACAGCCTTGGCCGGCCGACCGGCTATCTTCAAGCTTACTTCTCCGCTGATACTGCCGGCAGATATGACCGGGTGTATGACTCCTCGTTACAGACTTTCTACTACCGCTGGGTGGGGAGCGGTTTGGGCGGATGGTCGCCGAAACGCTCCATCCCGCTTCCCGACCGCGCGGACTTGCTCAGCGCATCGTTGAATTACTCTCAAGGACCGCTACAGATATCAGGCGAAGCTGCGGTTACCAACTATGACCGCAATACGATGTCGGCTCGGGACGACAACGATAATACCGGCGCCGCCTATGACCTTGACGGACAGTGGAAACCCTACCAGAACGACCGTTTGAAGTTACGGGCGACGCTGCGCCGTCAAGACCGCCGGTTTCATCCTCTCGCTCGCGCTGAGGACGCCGACCATCGCTATCGCTGGAATATTATGACTGGTGATGTCGGAGCGGAATCGGTGGCTGAGACCGTAGTGGAGTACCAGCCTCTCCAAATTGTCCGGCTGAACGCTGAAGTCGGATATTTGGAACACCCCGACGTCCAAATCAGCCGGCGCGGAGCTTTGCGCGGACAGCTTAATAACGAGAATTGGGACGTCCGCGGCGCGTATGACCGGGTGTTCAGTTCGCCAGCCTCCGGAGGCTCCGATGCGAAACGCCTGTTGCTTGAGGGCGCATTGATACGTCGCTTGAAGTGGGCGGAACCGTCTTACCAATATCGGAGCGAACGGAGCGAGACCGGCGATTCGTCAATGAGCGGCACAGGTAGCGGCTATTGGGAACACGAACTCGGCGGTCTGGTCAAGGCAGGCAACCGAAGCACCGCCAAATTGGGGCTGAACTACCGCCACGACGACCGGATAATGGGTAAAGCGCGACTGCTTTTTTCCGATACCCGAACGATAACGGTTGGCTTTCAGGGAATCGGCTATCGTTGGGGCAGCTGCAATAGCGAAATTATGCGTCGGAATATCAGTTTCGCGGACACAGCCTCCCCGGCGCTGCATTCAACCTCCGCCTCCCTTGAATCGCGTATCTCCCCGCCCGGTGGCATTTGGAGTTTGAGACTGGACTATTACCTGAGCACCGGTAATAATCGCGCCGGTGCGCAGGTCGCAGTGTTCGTGGGAGAAGGTAGCGGCGGCTGGCGGCGGGAGTCGGGACGCTTCGTTGCAGACCCGCAGGGCGACTGGCAACTGTCGGAGGCGCTGACCGACACCATCCGGCGCAGCAGCCGGGTTGATTTCAAGGGTGAACTCACAGTCCGCCCCCAACCTCATCCCGCAGCCAACGACCAAACCGACGTCCATCCACTGGGAATAACCCGCTCCACCACGCGCCTCGAGACCGCCCTTAATACCGTTGCGGATGACCCGGTTAATGCTTTTCTACTTGACCCGCGGGCTTTACGGACGCCAGAAGCGACGTTCGCGCGGATGAACATTGTGGAAGACCTGTTTTTTCTGGAAAACGCGCCGGGGGGCGATGGGCGGCTGACACTGCGGCGCGATGAGACCCGCGACCGGGCGCTGGCAGGCGGCGAATCGCTGTTGGACCAATCAATAGCATTTCGTATCCGCCTGCGGTTGAACCGAGGATTACGGGTGGAAGCGGAGCCGCAGTGGCGCAACTATCTGCGCCGCACCCTGCAATACGACCAAACTCGCGCCGATGTTACCGGCGTTGGAGCTAATGGTGAGATGGTTTTAGCGCAGCCTGACCGACGTCTGGAACCAAGGCTCGGCGCGGGTTGGGAAAGGCGGCGGGACGCCGTATCATCGCAGACGGTCACAGAATTCAGAGTCCTACCGGGGATGGTCTGGTATCTCGCTGGCGCCGGAACCGCCCGATTGGACATGGAATGGCGGAACCTGCGGGCTTCCGCGCCGTCGGTTGGATATGACCTTGACCAGGGCTGGGAGGCGGGAAATAATTGGACGCTGTCCGGCTCGCTGGACTACCGGTTGGGCGCTGCGGTAACAGCCACCGTTAGCTACCGCAGCGTGTGGCGGGGACGAAGACTCCCGGAACACACTGGTTTGGTTGAATTCACCGCCCGATTGTGATGATGAAGAGTTTTAAATATCGGCTAATCCCATTATTGTTGTTCGCGGCAAATATCGCGGGAGCCCAATTGACCGCCATTTCCGCTGACTCGGGATACTGGCGCCCGACCTTTCACTGCGACCGGTTCAACGCCGCAGAGTGTCTCCAATTTTTTGAGGCAGATTTGAAAGCCGGCGCTGCATACACCATGGTGGAGCTAACAGCAGGAATGGAACGCCTGTTCCTTGGAATGAGAGAAGAAGGTTATCCGCTGGCGCGGTTGGATTCGGCGATAATGGCGAACGAACCGCCGCATCGTAGCCCGGTCAGCAAGCTGCCCGGAGCAAACATCATTCATCTTTACATAAGCGCCGGCGCGCCGGTCGTCATCGGAGATGTAAAGGTTACCGGAACAGCCGGCGATTCCGCCGCGGGGAGAAAGTTTGCGGGACGACTCACCGCCGCGCAAATGGAACGACTCGGCGATGAAATTCTGAAGGCTCCCCTCAACGCAGGATTCCCATTCACCAGGGTGGTGATTACACCCCAGAGTATTGATGCGGAGCAGGAAAAGCTTCGGGTTGCGCTGACTGTTGAACTGCAACGCGGAGTGTTCAGTCGCCTCTCCTCGGTGGTTTTTCCCGGACTCCGCTACACCCGCAGTCGGTTACTGTCGCTGCAAACCCGCCTGAAACGGGGCGACCTATTTCAGGAAAGAAGTGCTGAACGCGCCGTAGAACGTGTCCGGCGACTTCCGTTTATAGCCGAGGCGGGACCGCTATTTATTGAGGAAGAGTCACCCGGCTGGGTGAGGGTGCAAATTCCCGTGACCGAGCGGCGGGTCAACCGCGTTTCCGGGATATTGGCGGCATCGGGCAGGGGAACAAAACCCAGCGGTGAACTGCGTCTGGAGTTCGGCAATCTGATGGGCGTCGGACGTCAGTTGCAATTGGAGTGGCTGGGGCTCAATCCGGCGCAGCAGGGGGTGCGCGCCGCCTATCGCGAACCCTGGCTGTTTGGTTACCCCTGGCATCTTCGCGTTCAACTGGAACAGTGGCGGCTGGATACACTCGGTGCGACCACTGAATATCAGCTTCAAGCCGAATGGGAACCGCTTGACCGACTGTCCGTCTCCGGCGCGCTGTCCCGGCAGATTCACGGGGCGGAAGTTGTCCCAAGTGGGATGGGGGCGAGAACCAACTGGCTGGAATGGGGGATTCAGTCCGACCGACGCAATCGGGAATGGAACCCGTCGCAGGGTTGGAAGATAAAGATTTTGTCGGCGCGGGGTTACCGGCGCTGGGATGCCCCGCGTATGGAGTCAACCATCCGCCGCGAGACAGTATCAGCGATGAGCGCAATGCCTCTATTCTCAAAGTGGGTGCTGGTCGGAAACGGCGGAGGGCGCGATATCGCGGGGAGCGGCGTTCAGTCCGGCGAGTTGACCCGCATCGGCGGCGCAGAGACCGTGAGAGGATATGCCGAAGACTATACACCAGGCAGGGGAGCGGTCTGGGGGGCGGGGGAGCTGCGCTGGCGTCCCGATCCCGATGGGTATTGGGGTGTGTTTTTAGACGCCGGAAGGATTTACCGGACCGACCAACGGTTCCCGGGCATCACCCGCACTCTTACATCGGCTGGGGTAACATTCGGTGTGACTACTGTAGTGGGCAGGTTGGGATTGGACTTCGGCATTGCTGCCGGCGAGCCGCTGCGCAACGCGCGGTTGCATTTAAGATTGGAGAGTTGGTTCTGAGTGACCAAGTAACCACGTAAAAGAGGCAACTCGCTTGCTACTTGTCACTTGATACTTGATACTATCACGGTTGATACCCCAGCTTGTCGGTCAAGAATTCAGCAAGCCGGTCTTTAGAAATGCGCTCCTGTTGGAGTGTGTCCCGCCAGCGGACGGTGACCGTGCCGTCTTCTTTCGTCTGATAGTCCACAGTGATGCCGAACGGGGTGCCGATTTCATCCATCCGGCGGTAGCGGCGGCCGATGGAGCCCTGCTCGTCGTAGAACACGGGCCATCGGGGTTTCAACGCCTTGTATATCTCAAACGCAATGTCCGCAAGCCCATCCTTCTTCACCAGCGGGAATATGGCAGCTTTAATCGGCGCGACTTTGGGGTGCAGCGCCAAATAGACCCGCTCCTCGCCAGCCTGAGAGTCCTCGCGATAAGCGTCCACCCGCAGCATCAGCATCGTGCGGTTTAGTCCGGCGGAGGTTTCAACGATGTGGGGGATGAACCGCTCGCGGGTGGAGTCGTCAAAGTAAGTCAGGTCTTTGCCGGTGGCTGTCTGGTGGGCGTTCAGGTCAAATCCACCGCGGTCGTGGATGCCTTCCAGTTCCGACCAGCCGAACGGGAACTCGTATTCAATATCCCACGCGTCCTGCGCGTAGTGGGCGAGCTTGTCCTTGGGGTGCTGAAGCCAGCGGAGCTTCTCCGGATTGACGCCGAGGGAGAGATACCAGTTCCAGCGCTCCTCCTTCCAGAAGGCGAGCCACTTCGCGGTTTCGCCCGGCTTGACGAAGAACTGCATCTCCATCTGTTCAAACTCGCGGGTGCGGAAGATGAAGTTGCGGGTAGTTATTTCGTTGCGGAACGCTTTGCCGATTTGGGCGATGCCGAAAGGAACTTTCAGCCGCGCGGATTCGTGGACTATCTTGTAATCAACGTAAATACCCTGGGCGGTCTCCGGGCGGAAATAGGCGAGGGATGAATCATCTTCAACAGCCCCAATGTTCGTTTTTAACATCAGGTTAAACTGGCGCGGAGGCAGGAGTGAGCCTTTCGCGCCACAGGTGGAGCACTGGTTATAATGTTTAAGGACATATTCTATTATAAGATTATTACCATCATCATTGGTCATCTTGATTCCGGTCGCATCCTGAAATTCCAACAGGCTGATAATTTTTTGAATAACATCCAGCTCTGGATTACTTTGAGCCAGGACCGAAGGTGGTATGACTTCACCCGGTACAAAAGCACCCATAAGACGTTGGGATTGGTCCATGAAAATCTTGTAACATTCTTTAGCGTATTCATCAAGCCGGATGCGTCGCTTGCAATTGCTGCACTCCACCAACGGGTCGTGAAACTCCTTCACATGCCCGCTGGTCTCCCACACCTTGGGATGCAGAATGATGGCGGAGTCCAGAGGAATGATATCCTCGTGACGGAGGGTCATCTCGTCCATCCAGTCGCGGGCGATGTTGTTCTTCAGCGGCGCGCCGTAGGGACCGTAGTCGTATGTGGAGCCGACGCCGCCGTAGATTTCGGACGATGAGAACACTATGCCGCGCCGCTTGCACAGCGCGGTTAGTTTGGACATCAGGTCCTGGGTTGGATTTGTTCTACTCATGCCTGGGATGAAAAGGTAAAAAGGTGAAAGTTATAAGGTTATAACGTGGTAACGTAGTAACGTATTAACGTGATAATGGGAAGCAAAGCATATCCTGAAAGTTGGGGGTTCCAGTCGTTATTACGTTAACACCTTAACACGTTAATACATAACGCTGCTACAACCACGTAACGACGCCGGATTCAAGGTCGTAAAGCGCCGCGAGAACCTGCAAATCCCCAGCCACCATACGTTTCCGCACCATCGGACAGTTGTGGGTGACTTCCTCCAATGCGGCGTGGGTGTTATGAATTATCGCCTTTTGGAATAGTTCATCGGGTTTGAAAAGTGACGCCTGATTGCGCAGCCGAACCAACGAACCGCGGACGCGGTCAACTACCGAAGGCACTTTACCCGGCAGCGGCGGGTTGTCCAGCGCGAGCTTCACTGTCGCGCATTGCGTATGACCCAACACCACAATTAGTGACACGTGGAGCAGCGCGGCGGCGAAATCCAGCGACGCCAGCCCGAAGTTGTCGGCGCGATTGCCGGCCGAGCGGACGACGAAGATATCCCCGATCCCCTGTCCGAAGAGCAGCTCCACCGGCACTCGCGAATCTGAGCAGGCGAGCGCCGCGGCGAAGGGAAATGAGTCCGGTTTGATCGTCTCCTGGCGACGGTTGGCGCCCCAGGCGGCGGGCTCAAAGCTGCCGGTGAGGTAGCGCTGGTTGCCGTCTTTAAGGCGCTGCAGGGCTTCTGGCGGAGATGGCATTCGGAGTGATAAGGTTACAAGGTTACAAGGTTACAAGGTTACAAAGTAATAAGGATGAGGGTGGATAGTCAACAGATGGGAATGTGGGACGGCTGTCGATTGACGGGTTATCTGATTGATAGGAGCATGATTCCGGCTTTGCGGCTTGGCGTCTTTGCGCGAGCATCTTCTAATTTTCTGTGAGAGGCGTATAGAACTCAGGCCGGCGGTCGTGGTGGAGATGATTCAGGAGGGTAATCATTTTATCATCGGCGTCGGAGGGGTTAAGGCGCGCCGTAATCAGCGCTTCGCCGTCGGTCGGGTCTTGGGTGAGAAGATCCCCTTTGGGACTAAGTATCTGGCTCGCGCCGGTGAAGGTCATTTTGCGCCCGTCGCGCTCCTCCGAGCCGATTCGGTTGCAGGTGACCGTGAAGACGCCGTTTTCAACCGAACGGGCGAACATCGCGCGCTGGCAGTAAGGCAGGACGAGGTTGGAGGGGTGCGCGATGATTTGTGCACCTTGCAATGCCAATACGCGGGCGACTTCGGGGAAAATCCAGTCAAAGCAGATCATCAACCCCAGCCTGCCGATGGCGGTGTCAACGACGGCGAGTGATGTATCTCCGGGGTTAAAGCGCTGTTTCTCGCGCTCAAACAGGTGCAGCTTGCGGTAAATGCTGACTCGCCCGGACGGCTCAAGTAATGCGGCTGAGTTGAAGACTTTATCGCCCGCGCGTTCGGGAAAACCGAGAACGATATGGGTGTTTGCATCAGCGGACAGTTGTTTGAGAGCTGCGAATTCAGCGCCGGCGGGGTCAAGCGCCAGTTCCAGGGTTTCAGCGTGACCGCGGAACTCGTAACCGCTGGTGCAGAGCTCGGGATAGACGATGAGGTCGGCTTGAGCTTCGGAGGCAAGCTCAGCGATTCGGGTCAGATTGGCGGCGGTATCACCGAAAACAGGGGCAAATTGGACGCAACATACGGATATTTCGGGCATAGTTACAAGGTTGCAAAGTTACAAGGTTACAGAGTGGATGGGGAGTTAACCCCGGGTAGGGCGGACATTCCTGTCCGCCGACCCGGCGAATCAGCGTGTCTTCAATAAAAGCCCATTAACCGCGGAGCGGAGCTGGGTATCATCCGTTGCCGACAGTTGGTTTGGAGCGAGGGGGACGATGAGGTCGGGAACGGCGCCATTTCCTTCCATTCCGCGCGCCGGGTCGGGGGTTGGGGCGGAGCCTACATACCAGCCGCGCAATGGAACACGGAAGCTGGAACCGTCAAGCAGTGGATGTTCGCCGGTGCTGATTACACCACCGGGAGTTGGGACGCCGACCAGCGCGCCGCGCCCCAGCGTCTTAATCGCATGGCTGAAGATTTCGGCGTTGGAGAAGGAGTGCTCATTGCATAGCACGGTGATGGGTTTCGTCCAACTGTAGAGTGGCAGGCGACTCTGCGGGTAGCCGGGACCCCCGTCTCGCGGGAAGGTAACGGCGTGTCTTTTAACCTGCAGCATCGCCAACAGCCAGTCAGTCGTCCAGCCGCCGCCGTTGAAACGCACGTCAATCACCAACCCGTCTTTGCCTGCGCCGACCGAATAAAGTTCGGTTTCAAAGCGTGTGAGGCTCTCCTCTCCCATCCCGCGAATGTGCAGGTAACCAAACCGATTGGCAGACAGCGAATCCACGAAAGCGCGTCGCTGCCGCACCCAGTCGTCATAGCGCAAGTCGCCGATTTCATTACGGGGAAGAGGGCGGATGATGAAGCGGAGTTGCTCTTTGCCGCGAGCGACGACAAGTTCCACGCGCTGGCGAACCCGGTCAGTCAGCAGGGAATCAAGGTTGATTGAGGGTGTTAGCTCCAATCCTACAATGGATGTAATACGGTCCCCCGGGTGGAGTCGCGCGTCTTCGCGGTCGCAGGGACCGTTGGGCAACACATATTTGACGGTCAAGCCGGGACCGGGTTGGGTGAAATCAAAATCCACGCCGGGCAGACCGGATGGAGGAGAGTTTTTATTGTCTGGAGGGTAGTAACCCATATGCGATGAGTTTAATTCACCGAACATCATTCGGACGAGGTCGGCGAAGTCATTCTCACAGGAAGCAGCGTCTATCAAGGCGCCGTATTTTTTCCCCAGCGCCGCCCAGTCCTGTCCGTGAAAGGCGGGGTCGTAGAATTCATCGTTCAGGGTGCGCCAGATTTCGCCGAATTTCTGTCGGCGCTCAGCGAGAGGATTGACGGTCAGAGTGGCATTAAAAGGAAGGTCTTTATCCTTGCCATTCTTCACGGTGACAGATTTAGTCTGCCCGCGACCGGTGAGAAAGCGGACGTCGTCGCTGTCTTTGGAAAATGAGATAAACCGGGGCGATGCGCCGCCGGTTGTGAGCCGCTTTATATCTTTGCCCGTCCACTTTACGGTGTAAAGGTCTGCCTCCCCTTCGTGATTGGATACCAATGCATAACGCTCACCGTCGGGGGAAATAGCAAAGACTCCCTCCTCACCGGCAAGACTGGTTACCGCGCGCACGCGCAGATGTATGTCGGTGGTGTCAATCTGGACAATAACCGGCTCTGGTTTACTCTTTTTCTCTTTGTCTTTATTGTCTTTCTTACCGCCATCGTCTTTCCTGGCGGATTTCTGGCGGGTCTCTTCCGCCCAGTCGGCGTCGGTTTTTTGGTAGTCGGCGAGGCGGAGGAAAACGAAGTAAATATCCCAGTTATTGTCCCGGCGGCGGGAGCGAAAGGCGAGTTTGCGCCCATCAGCAGACCAGACGGGAAGCTCGTCTTCGTCAGGATGGCGGCTGATATTGCAGGCCGCGCCGCCGCCAGCGGGGATAACCCATACGTCGCTGTTGTAGTCGTCGTCTTCTCTGGTGTAAGCGAGCCATTTGCCGTCTGGCGACCAGGCGTAACTGAGCATTGACCAACCGGCGATAAGGCAGCGTTCGGCGCGGGTTTTTACGTCCATTATATACAGGTCGCCCTTGCCGCGGACGAATGCAAGCTGGGAGCCGTCGGGAGAATACTGCGGGGAGTATTCGTCGGCGGAGTCGGTTGTCATTTGTTCAAGTTTCAGACGCAGGGCGCGCGAGAGTTCGCGGGTGTCGGGGTCAGCGGAAGTGACCAGAAAGAGGTCGCGGTTGCCGGCGCGGTCGGAGATGAAGACCAGGCTGTCGCCGCCGGGTGAGACGGTGAAGTCGCCATCGCGAGAGGACGGACAGACAGGAATGTCTGTCCTACTTGAGATGGGTTCGGACAGGTTGTTGGCGCGTCCGCGAGCGGCTTCGTCATCATCGCCAACGATACGCGAGGCGAAGACTTCACCGCGAATTTCCAGGAACATCTGCCGGCCATCGGGAGTGAAGGCGAGACGGTCGGCGCGGTCGCTGTAACGCTGGATTTCCACCCCGGCGGCGGGATCGTCAGGTGCGATAATTTCCAGCTTGCGGGGTTCGCCGCCGTCGGTGAGGGTGTAGATGTCCAGTCCGTGTTCAAATGCGATTAATCTGCCATCGCGGGAAGCGGCGGGGAAACGGACGCCGTCGTCGGTGTAATGGGTGATTTGCTGCCAGGCGTCAAAGGGATTTTTACGCCACAGGTTGGGAGCCCCATCGCGGTCAGTGACAAGATAGATGGAACCGTTGGAGCCCCAGAATGCCCATTGGGAAGCCGGTTGTAGATAGTCGTCCCCGGTTTGGTGAGCGGTGGTGTCAGTGACCGGGGTGAAGGCACGGGTGGAAAGATTGTAGAGCCAGATTTGGTCCGCCCCACTGCCGCGGTAATGGCGCTGCCACCAGGGGAAGTCGCCGCGATTATAAAGAATAGTTGCGCCGTCGCGGGATATGGCGGCGTCTTCGCCGGGAGAATCCATCAGAGGTTCGGGTGTGCCACCGTCAATGGAGACACGGTAGAGACGGGAGAGATTTGGATACTGGTCATTTCGCCGGGAGGAGAAAATTATAAAGTGGCTGTCGGGGGTCCAGTCACAGACCTGATCGTCAGCGTCTATGAAGGTCAACCGACGGGAAGCGCCGCCATCGGATGGGATAATATAAATGTCATCGTTGTCTTCGCGGTCGGCGGAGAAGGCGAGCCAGCGCCCGTCCGGCGACCAGCGGGGTGTATGTTCGTAACCGGGATGGGTGGTTAATCGGATTGCCTCGCCATCACTGGCAGCGACCGTCCAGATGTCACCGGCGTAGCTGAAGGCGATGCGACTGCCGTCGGGGGATGGATCTGGATGGCGGGGAAAGGTCGCAACAGCAGCGGTGAATATTAATAAAAGAAGCGGGATTGGCATTGGGTGATTATAAAGTTACAAGGTTATCCGCCAGCCGACGGATTATAAGGCTGCAAGGTGAGAAACTGATCAAGTTAGCGCGTTAATAAGCTTGCAGGTTGGCGAGTTGGTTAGCCCTTAATTGGGAACAAATCATTTATCATTCATCTCTCATCCTTCATTTGAGAAGAACGAATTTACGGGTCAGGGTGGCGGCGGGGGTGGCGAGGTGTAGGAAGTAGATGCCCGACGGGAGATTGGTCAGTTCCCAGGCAACGGTGTGTTCGCCGGCTGGCATTTCGCCGGTGAAAAGCGTCGCTGTGCGACGGCCGGTTTGGTCCCAGACGGTAAGCTCAACCACGCTGCGCCCGGCGAGTTGGTAGCGAACAAGTCCGGCACCGTTGGCGGGGTTGGGATAAACCGGATCCAAACGATAATCGGCGGGGGAGGCGTCCGGTTCGGCGGGGGCATCCACGATGTAGGTAATTAAGATCGGGATGCGCAATTCGCCTTCAGCGGCATTGTGATGGATGACCATATCCAATCGGTGGTCGCCGCCATCCAGGTCGGCAGGGTTGATAGTCAGCCTCGCTGGATAGCGGGAACCGGGGAGGACGACGCCGTGCGCGGGAGTCGCCGAAAGGAAGGCGGTGTTGACACCGGCGTCCAAGACTTCTACCCGGTCACCGTCCGGATTCTGCAATACCGCGATAAACGACCAGCGCGAGCCGCGGTAGCGCGTAGTCAGTTCGCAGCCGCCAGGTCGGTCACCAGCGTTTAATTGAAGCTCAGTGACCGGGTGGATGAAGCCGCGGGTGATGTCCAGTTTGCTAATAGCGAGATGGGTTGCGCCATCGTTGGAGAAGATGTAGAGCGGGCAGCCGTCGGGGTCGTCCGGACGCCAGGCGAGCCCATAGATGTTCAGGCGATGTTCATAGCGTCGGAGGACGGTTCCGTCGGCGTATAGACGGTGGATGGGCTCTTCGCCGTTGGCTACCCAGAAATCACCCGAAGTGGTGTCAACGGCGAGCGCGAGTGGCGGATTTAGCGGCGAGGGGATGCTGTCCAGCGCCCCATTGTCGGGATTCCAGCGGTAGATGTAGTCGTCCGAACCGCCGTAGATGTCGGCGCCGTCGTAGGCGAGGTCGCGCATACCCCAGAGTGATTGGACGGGCTGCGGCTCCTGACGATTCAAGTTGCCGTAGCGGTTGAAGAGGTAGAAGTATTTGTCTTCTTCGCCATTATTGCCGCCGGAAACGTAAAACTGGTTGCCGATGTAAGCGCCGCCGAGGATGCGGTAGTCGCCGGTTCTGTCAGTTGCGTAAATGGTAAGCTCACGCCGCCAGGTCGGTTCCAAGCCGTGTGCTGGGTCGTCAAAGCTGATGTCGTAGGTGAGCCAGCCGTCGCCGTCATTAACAATGTTGAACCAGTGCTGAGTAGGGCGTGACTGGAACAATGTATCGGTGATACTGTTGGGAGTGACTTCAATTTCGGGGCGAGTCAGTCGGAATTCGAGCGTGGTGGTATCGCCGCGATTCAGAGGATTCAGAGCCTGAGTGGCGTTGTTGTAGCCGGAGATGAATACTGAAACCAACAGCGGCTGATTGGCGAGCGCGCCAGCAATTCGGAAGGCGCCGGTATCGCTGGTAGTAGTCCACCCGCCGGGAGTGACGCGGACGGTCGCGCCTGCGATGGGAGCGTTTGTGGCGGCGGCGACGACAGTCCCTTCCACATTTGCGTATTGATGCTCCCGGGCGGTGGCAAAGCGGATGACTGAACCGGAATCTATGGGAGCAGCGCCGGGCGCCCAGCGGTTCCAGAAGCCATATTCCAGCCCGCCGGTGTCGTCGGGATTGCCGATGCCGACCGTGGCGTAAGGGGTGCCGTGGGCGTCCACACGGGCTTCGTTGATGACCCCGCCGTATTGGAAAATGACGTCGCCATCGCCAGTGACGGAAGGGTGCCAGAGGGGGTCGAGCAGAATAAGCTCAAAAGTCTCATAAGCGCCTGGACCGGCAGGTCCGACATAGCGGCGCAGATGGTCCCACTCCACGATGAAGCGGTGGTTGGTTGTGTCATAGGCGTAAAAGATTGCGCCGTCGGCGCCGGGTTGGTAGAGGTCGTCCCACCAGGGGCAAAGTTGGGCGCGGGGACCTTGAGGCGCGCCAATGGGCATATTACGGAAGTCAACGTAAGCGGATTGGTCACCGAAAGCTGCCCAGCCATTGGTGCAGACGGTCAATTGGCGGTAGCGGCTGCTGTAGTATTGGAAGGTGAATGGAAGGTCCAGAACGGCGCTTTCATCATCATCTTCGCTTTGATCCAATAGCCCCGTGTCATAGCCGCTGCCGTTGCGGTCGGGATTGAGTTCCATCCAGTCGTAGAGCGGGGCGATGTTGCTAAGATCGTCCGCAGCTATTGCCCAATAGCCGTATGCGTCGGGACCGGTCGGTTCGCTGGATGGAAGCGGGGCAACGGGCAGCGTGAAATGAACACTTGCCCGGTAGCCATCGCCAGATGCGAGGTGCAGCAGGAATGGAATATCGCTTCCGAATGGGATTGCATAGTCCAGGTCAATAGCGAAAATTTCGCCTGCGCCGCTTTGTGAGTCGGGGTCAAGCGGCGGGTAGTTGCCGTCGGATACCACCAACACCGCGTATTCGGAGAGGCTTTCCAACTGAGCAGCTGCGGCGCCGGCAGCGAGAGAGCCATTGTTGGCGAGAAAGATGTCAAACCAGACCAGGTCGCCCGGGAAGAGCGGGCTGTCCAGGCTGGTGCCGAGGAAAGACCAGCGAGGGGCTTCGCCGGAAATCACGAAATCCATATCCCAAGCTTCGTTGCCGGATTCGGCGTGCAGTGTGAAAGGGACAGGTTCACGATCGGGGAAATCCGGTAAAGTTGCCATCAAAAAGTGGGGATTGACTTCACCGCCGGCGGGGATTTCGCCGTTGAACTGGAAGTTGCCATTGCGGATTTCACAGACGTCCGCGTCGCTGGCAAGAGTGAAATTGACGACGCCGTTGATGGCTTCGGCGCCGATGTTTTGGATGGTGAGAAACAGTTCAATGGTCTCGTTTGGGTTTGCGATACCGTCGCCGTTGCCGTGGTGCGGGGGGAATTCGTCGTTGGTCACAGAGTAATTGGCGAAAAAGAGTTGATGTGCCGACGCAACCATTTCCAATGACTCAGTGCGGGGGATGATGCGGTCACCGCAGACTGTGACGGACGCGTCGCCGGGAGAGGCGACGAGCGGGTCAAAGGGAATTGTGGCGTCACCATTAGCGTCGGTGTAGGACGTAGCTGCGATCTCGTTTTCCTTGTAAAGGCTGACGCGCGCGCCATAGACGGGCTCGTCTGCGTCATTAAGGATCTGAACGGCAACACTGCCGGGACCGATGGCGGCTTCGTCGGGAAGCCCAATCCGGGCTGAGTCGGGAACGCCGCGCCAGATGATGGTGGCGGGATCGCCCATCAAGTTGGTGAAGGCGGCGTGGTCGGACAGTCGGTCAAGCTGCAGCACATCATAGGCGGCGAACAGTTCCAGCTTGGCGCGCACCAGCGACCAGCCGATGTTCTGGAGGCTGTCGTTGAAGAAGCCGCTGTAGAAGCCCGCCATCAGGGCGTTGTTGTAGTCCACACGAGACTGGGAACCGGCGGTGCCAATGGCCGCAATGGCGCCGCCGGGGGCGCGCAATAGCGCTTCGGTGTAGCCGTAGCCGTCGCCTGAATAGTCGCCGCAGTTGCAGGCGAGGAGGAGGGCGACGGGAAGGCGGTCATTATTCAGACGGCAGGCGGCGCGTGTGTTCCAGCCATCTATCCCCGACCAACCGCGGTAGTTGACGAAAGCCGAACCGAGATCAAAGGCGCCGGTCATAAAATCGGACAAATCATTGCCCATCGTGAACCAAAAGGTGTCCACAGCGGCGAAGCCATTATCCAACATCAGGTCGCGCACCCAGCGGCTCACGAGAATGGTGGAGAGTCCCGAAAGTCGGCTGCCGGCGGACACCGCGCCATGTAGGAGCCACGAGTCGTCGTCGGTGGGGGGGTTCTTCTCGTAGGCGAGAATTTTGGCGACGATGTCTTCCAGTTCCGCGAGGGAATTGAAGGACAACCGCCCGACGGCGGCTTCCGGAATGGGATCTTCGCCCGATAGCAGGGAATAGGAGTAGTCATCGGTGTTATTGGTGAAACCCGGAACGGCATAGTCGCCGCCGGCATCGCCGACGAGGCAGACATATTCCACGGGGGTTTCCTCGTGAATGGCAATTATATCAGCGCGGATTTCGGCGGGTGTTGCGCCGGCGGATGCGGCAAGAGTGGTGACTTGATAGCCTTGCAGACGGCGCCAGGCAAGGAGTGGTTCCAGAGATTCCAAAACGCGGTCGTCGTCAGGATAGACGTAGATATAAGCCGTCGCGGGGTTCTCAAACGCCTGGTCGCGGCGAAGGTCGTCGCGGTTGAGGAGGAACGGACTCAGGGTGCGACGGAGGTTGAGCGGGAGACGCGACCAGACGGCAGCGTCGGGGGCTGCGGAGAGTGAGATGTCAGCATCGCCGGACGGTGTGTTGACTGATATTGGAACGAGACGGAGAGAGCCGATGGAACAGGACTCGCCAATGGTGATGTCGGGAGAGGCAACGGAGATGTCCACGTCGGAAGGCAGCACGACCCAACGAGTAGCGGAAGCAGAGTCAGGCTGCTGCCATACAAGATGGAGCGAAGAAGGGGAATTGGCGATGACTTCCAACCTCGCTTCAGACACTGCGGGCAGCTCAATCAGTGCGGCTTCAGCAACTGGAGCCAGCGCTAAAAAAGCTATAAGTATGTAGATTGCCATCATGTTCGTGGTTTATTTAATGCCCCCCTTTATTCCCTCCCCGTGAACCCTGAGTTGGAATCGACGTCCAACGTTCTCTCCCAACACTAAGGAACTCAGACACTCAGGAACTTGGGAACTTATAACCCTCTTCTAATTACTGAGCAAACGGTTGAGGCGGTTGACACCCTCCCGCAGATCGTCAGGCGGAACGACCGTGAAGCAGAGCCGCGCCCATCCGTCGTAGTCCGCACCGAAGTATTCGCCCGGGGCCAGGACGACGCCGGCGTCCAGCAACCGTCTGATTTTATCTTCCGGAGGGACGCCGCGCCAGCGGTCGCCCATCCTAATATAATAATAAAATCCGCCGCGGCAGGGAAGTGTGTCGGGGCGCAAGTTGGCGGCGACCCAGCGCCAGGTCGGTTGATAGTCGTCGCGGAAGACGGCAAGTGTTTCGTCAAAGCGCTGCATCCCGCGCCAGACATAGAGCTGCCCTAAACGCCCCGCCTGGTATATAGAGCCGACGACGGCGCGGTTTATTTGCGAGATGACCGGCGGCTGGGCGACTGCATAGCCGACCCGGATGCCGGAGGAGCCGAAACATTTGGAAAACGTATAGACCGAAATCGTGCGCTGAAACATTCCTGGAAGGGAGCCGATGGAGACGTGTTCACCGCCGTCCCATATATAATCTTCATAGGCTTCGTCGGAAAAGACCCACAGGTCACGCCGAATGGCGAAGTCAGCAATGCGCTCAAGAGTGTCGCGGGTTAGCAGCATCCCGGTCGGGTTGGAGGGGGTGTTAAGATAAATTGCCTGGGTCAAGCCGGTGCGGTGGCGTTCAAGCGCAGCGACGGAGTCAAAGGCTTCGCCGGATGCCATTCGGTCAAAGAAAGGGACTTCCACCAGCTTGACTCTTGCGGCGTCGGCAACGTTGCGCAGGATTGACCAGTAGGGGGCGAGAGTCAGCACTTCCGAGCCGGGTTCCAACAATCGGTTGAAGCCGCAGAAAAGGGCGCTGGTAGCGCCGGCAGTTATCTGAATGCTGTCAATTCCGTCGGTGGGGAGCTGATTTCGGCTTCGGACTTTGGCGAGGATAAGTTCGCGCAGCGCCGGTTCGCCAAACGTGTCGCTGTAACGGTTGAGACGCGCGGCGAAACGGCGTTCCTCATCGTTTAACGGCTCGGTCAACGCGCGCGGGAACGGGAGGTGCGCGTCGCCGATATGGAGTTGGATAATCCGCCGCGGCGGATCGCCGGTGGCTTCGCGTTTTTTGGCTTCCGCCTCAATCTGATTCCAGACAGTCGGGGGAAGTTTGGTATTGGGAAAGTTGGATGGTGATGTCATACTAAATCAGATTATCATGCAAAGACGAAGAGGCAACCGGAAATCTCGCGCCAAGACGCAAAGTCGCAAAGACAGAAGGAATTCTTTTATTTGGTTTGGCGACTAATTGCATCAATGCAAGTATCCTCGCAGGAGTTTTAAGGCAGTGAGATGTATAGAGTATTTGTCATCAATCGGGTGCTGGTTATCAATCATTTCCATAAAAAAATAATCTTCTTTGCGCCTTGGCGTCTTTGCGCGAGGTTTTAGAATCTTTCCGCTACCGACTTTGCCTGGGTGAAAAGCAGCAGGTAGTCCCTACCGCCGGCTTTGGAATCGGTGCCGGACATATTGAAGCCACCGAAAGGTTGGGCGCCCACCAGCGCGCCGGTGCATTTGCGGTTGAGATACAGGTTGCCGACGTGCAGTTCGCGCCGACCGCGCTCCAAATGGCGGCGGTTGCGGGTGTAGAGCGCGCCGGTCAATCCGTATTCGGTGCCGTTGGCGATGTGGACGCCGTCGTCAAAATCCTCGCATTTAATGACTGCCAGGACGGGGCCAAAAATCTCCTCCTGCGCCAGCCGGGAGTCGGGTTTTATGTCAGCGAAGACGGTTGGCTCTATGAAATAGCCGGTCGCAGGACCTTTGTTGCCGCCGGCGACCAGTTTGCCTTCCTTCCTTCCAAGTTCTACGTAACCGTATATCTTTTCATACGCGGCGGCGTCAATCACGGCACCCATATTGTGGGCTGGGTCTTCGGGAACGCCGACTTTTAGTTTCTTCGCGCGTTCTGCGATTTTGGCGACCAGTGCATCATATACTTTTTCGTGGATGATGGCGCGGCTGCAGGCGGAGCATTTCTGCCCCTGGAAGCCGAAGGCGCTGGCGACGATACCGTCGGCGGCGGCGTCCAGGTCAGCGGAGCCGTCCACCAAAATGAAGTCTTTGCCGCCCATTTCCAAAATGGTGCGCTTGATCCAGATTTGTCCGGGGTTCAGTTTCGCGGCGCGTTCCTGAATTCGCAGACCAATCTCTTTGGAACCCGTAAAGGCGATAAGCCGGGTTTGCGGGTGGTCAACGATGGCGTCGCCGATGGCGCCGCCGGAACCGGGCAGAAAGTTTAACACACCAGCGGGCAGGGAAACCTCCTCCATTATTTCAAAGAATTTCCAGGCGATGGCGGGGGCGGTGGACGCCGGTTTTAGCACTACTGTGTTGCCGGCGACGATGGCGGCGGATGTCATCCCGACCATAATGGCGCAGGGAAAGTTCCAGGGCGGGATGACGGCGCAAACGCCGAGCGGGATGTAATACAGCTCGTTCTCTTCGCTGGGATACGGGGTGACTGGTTGTGGGGCGGCGAGGCGCATCATTTCGCGGGCGTAGAATTCCAGAAAATCAATCGCTTCGGCGACATCGCCGTCAGCTTCCGCCCATGATTTGGAAACTTCAAAGACCATCCAGGCAGCCATTTCATACTTGCGGCGGCGCATAATGGCGGCGGCTTTCAGCAAGTAACGAGCGCGTTCGGTCGGGTCAACGAAACGCCACGATTCAAAGGCTTCAACGGCGGATTTAATTGCCGCCAGCGCCATATCTTTGGCGCCCCTGGTGAACTCGCCGACGGTTTCGGCGTGCCGCGCGGGGTTGATGGACTTGAAGTAATCGGGACCATCGTGACGCTTGCCGCCAATGACAACGGGGTATTTGCGACCCAGCTCGGATTTGACTTTATTAAGCGCCTCTTCCATCGCTGCCCTGTTTTCAGGGTGGGAGAAATCGGTCAACGGCTCGTTGCGGAAGTCGGGAAGCATGCAATCCTCAGATGTAAGAAAGTGATAAAGTGAGAAAGTGAAAAGGTTACAAGGTGGCTTTTAGCTATCAGATTTCAGATCTCAGCGGAAGATAGCTGTTTAGCATATAAGGCATAAATTCAGAGTATTAATCAAGTAGCTATATTCTTGGAGGGTGGACTTTCAGTCCGCTCTTGGTAGGGTAAAGCGCAAATTGGAGCGGACTGAAAGTCCGCCCTCCAAGAAACACAGATCGTTATAAGGTAATACTCTCTTAAAATTTAAGGGAGAAAGAGCTTGGATTCAACTGTTAGGGCGGGGAGTGGGGTTCGTGATGTGTTTTTAGCGAAGAATTGTGAGCTGGTGCGATATCGGGTTGGAGGTAGATTGGAGGCGGAGATAGTAGATGCCGGATGGAATGTAAGAACCATCAAGAGAGAACAGATGCGAGCCGGCGGGGATGGGGGCAGCGTGTAGCGTCATCAGATATCGGCCGGTGGCGTCGTAGAGGGCGAGAGGATTGGATACCGCAGAAGCCAGTTCAAGTCGCACTAAAACCATCCCGTTAGCGGGGTTGGGGTGGGCGGTCAGCAGGAATTTGCCGGGCACCGGCGATTCAAGAGGGACAGCGAGGGGGTCCGCTGTTCGGTAGATAGTCATCTGGTCAATCAGCCAGCCGTCTTCCTCCACGCGGTTGTCGCTGAATGTCCGGAAGCGGATTTTTAGATTGCCGGGCTGGACGCCGGAAAGGCTGACAAGTGTGGTATCCCAGCCGGTGTTGAAGCGGCTGAATTGGGCGAGGGTGTCAAAGCGGGCGTCGCGGTTTTGGTAAACCTCCACCAAGCCAAAGTCGCGCCCCGGTTCAAAGTAAGGGCGGTGGGCGATTTCCAGGACGACGCCATAAACGGAGTCCATCTCCAATCCGGTATTGACGATCAACCAGGCATCGGCGCTACGGGCATAAGGATCGTTTGGGCTGTCGGAAAGGCAAGTGCGATCGTCAATTGTTTCCATCCCCCAAGCCTCGCCGCTGCCGCCGCGTTGCCAGCCGGCATCGTTGTCAAAGTCTTCGCGGTTGGCGACCGCAGCAGGTGTGAGGTTGAAGGTGAACTCGGATTCCTCAGCAACGTCAATGTCGCCAAGGTAGGGAAGGAGGGAATCGGCGGTGATTTTAACAGTGTAATGACCGGCGTAAAGCTCTTCATCTACGCTATTGACGGGGAGTAGTGCATCAAGCGCGACGCCAAATTCGTCACTCAATCTGAGCCGCGCAGCGATGGCGCGACCGGTCGCAGCGTTACGGGTTTGTAATCGGCAGGAATAGACCGGCAGCGGTTCAAGAGCGAAATCAAGTTGTTGGCGCGTGCCGTAAGCAATGGCGACGGAGTCCTGCGCGGCAGTATAGCCGCGGGCGTGGACATCTACAAGATAGTTGCCGTCGGGGAGGAGACGATCCAGACAACCATTTAGAGCGGAAGTCTGAAGCGGTTCCAGAACGGGGTCGGTGGAACCATTCAAAGTAATAATCGCTGCCACTGGGGAGCCGGTTTGACGGTCAGCGGCGGTGACGGTGAGGAGTCCGTAATCCAGAAGCGTGTCGGCAGCGAGGGCGAGGTCCATCAAATAGAAGGCGGCGGGGAGGTTGTCTTGCATAATATCCCGCAGCCCGGCGGAGTCGGGCTGGACATCGTTGCCGACTTCAACCAGGTATTGGAATGTGCCGGCAGCCTGGTAAAACCAATCTTGTGATTGACCGACTCTTTGCGAGGATCGGCCAAAAACGTACGTAGAGGCGCCGTCAGCAGTAGGGATACGGCCAGCGATTTCGTCGCCGAGAGCGCTGAGGGCTGCGTTGTCGGGAGGTGTGCGCCCGTCCCACGACCAGGGACCGATGACCAATTCGGCGTCACGACCGCTGCGGGAACTGTGGTAATTGGCGGAGAAGAGAAAGCGGTGCACGAGAGCGATATCGCGCAAGGCTTGGGTTTCCGGCTCGGAGAAGGGGGCGGATCCGCGGTAGTAATTATAGACGTATGGCGGGTCAGAGTAGTGAAAGAGTGTATCGCCGCGGTCCCACTGCAAACCGAAGTTGCGGTTCAGGTCCACGCCGGAGGTGTCCCAGCCCGCATCGGTATGGAAACGGAAGCGTCCGTCGCCAATATTGTCGCGGCAGTTCTTGCGGAAGGTAACATCGTCGCCGCTGTGCACGATGGCCAAACCTTCAGGGTTGGCAGTAG
>Ga0315274_10002337_pt1 | contig 28698 bp, 26 predicted proteins | sample YL17G02_20_MG_FD_203700 | JGI IMG/M metagenome (GOLD analysis project Ga0315274, IMG submission 203700) | Sediment microbial communities from Yellowstone Lake, YNP, Wyoming, USA - YL17G02_20 | ecosystem: Environmental > Aquatic > Freshwater > Lake > Sediment | place: USA: Wyoming | collected...
GCCAGAACGCATCCACAGGGTCCATCGCATCAGTCAGCCTCGCGAAATCCGCGAGGTCCCTACTTGTCGCCTTCCGCCTCTCTCCCGTCTCGAGATCCGTCATGAAGACCGTGACCCCTCCAGTGGAAACGAACGGGAAGCGCTCGACGGGAATCTTGAGATCGCGCTTTGGATCCCTGGCACCGAGGGTGATTGCCTTCGGCGCCTTTTTGACCGCGTCGTTGACGACCTTCTCCGGGATTTTGGCGACCTTCTTCTTGGGGTCCACTTCCGCTCCCGCGTCTCGAAGCATATTCAGGACGCTCTGGCTGTGAATGAGGACGCCAATCCTCTCAAGGCATTCGATGCTCTGCGCGTGGATGAGATCTTCTTCCTGCCTTTCCATGAACCCGAATCTGAGAACGGCCACTGTGACCCCCCCTTTGGCCTGAAAGACGACATGCCATTTATCGGTTTGCTTCGTGACGATAAGAAGAGAAGAGAGGTTTGACTCGATGAAAGGTCTTCTGATTGACCCGAAGCAAGGAGTACAAGCACACAGACTGTCCGGTGCCCCACAAAAAGACATAGGGGTGGAAAGGTAATGGCGCCCTCAGGTGGTTTGAACGGTAGAAGCATCGCTAATATTAGACGCGGTAGTAGCTGTGAGCATAGCATTGGGCGCGCTGTTTACAGTCATGGAGCTGCGTGGAATGTCCAGGGATAGGAGGACTCACCTCGTGCTGGACGTGTTTAACCATGTCACCACGACTGACTACATGGGGCACTGGGCCAAGATCAGGGATACGGAATTCAAAGACGGGAAGGACGCGGAAGACAGGTGTTCGCTTGCGTCAATCGCGCTTATCGCCTGTTATACAGATGCGATCGCACTGTTGATCAGGAGGAAGCTGGTGGATCCCGAGTTGATCTTCGACTTGATTGATTTTGACCTCGTCTGGAAAAGACTCGGACCATGGGTTCAGTACCAGAGAGAGCGGTACAACGAATATTTCTTCGAGAATCTCGAGCCTGCGGCTGAGAAGAACATCGAGTATGCTCGGGCGCGGAAAGCAAGCAGAGAACCAGGGGTGTAGTTTCCCCCCGGGACATCTGTTTCTTGCGGGTAGAAAATACTCTCACAATTGCTTCCCTTTGGGACCTTCTCAAATCCGACTTGATTCGAATCGGTCATACTGGCTATATAAAGACCTTGATGCAGAGGTACGGTAGAAACGCTAAAGAAACGAACCGTTCTTGACACTTCGTCTATGGAAAGGCGTTCCAACGCACAATATCTCGCAGAAGGGGATGCAGGTGGCAAGCTCTTCCCAAGAAGCTTCCGACATGAAGAAACTAGCACGCTGTTCACTGGACCAGCTCTACAAGCTGCTAGAAGCGCGCCCCGAGGGTCTCTCCACATCAGACGGTGAAAGGAAGCTCAGGGAGCACGGTCCAAATGTGCTCCCGGAGGTCAGAAGGACTCCAATCACCCACAAGGTTGTCGCCCAACTCACGAACCTCTTCAATGTCCTGCTGGTTTTCGCGGCAGTCTTGTCATTCATCACCGGGTACATCTCGAATGATGCAGGCTCGATCGAGATGGGGGTCGCAATCCTCTTTGTCGTCGCGGCGAGCGTGTTCTTCAGCATCTACCAGGAGCACCGGGCGGAGCGAGCCGTGGAGGCCTTGCGCCGACTAGTGCCAGAGAATGTCAGGGTCCTCCGAGACGGAAAAACGACACAGATGGCGGTGTCTCGCATCGTCCCGGGCGACGTGATCGTCCTCGAAGACGGGGACAGAGTACCTGCTGACGCACGTCTAATCACCGCCTTCGAAATCTCTGTCGACAACTCGATCCTCACGGGCGAATCGGAGCCCCAACCCCGAGGCGACAGTTGCAGTTGCGACGCGAACTGCGAGGTCCAGGACCTGCCCAACATCGTGCTTGCAGGAACAATCATTACATCAGGCACGGGGACGGCAGTCGTCTTGGCGACAGGCAGCAAGACCCACTTCGGCCAAGTTGTAGGGATCGCAGGTGCGGTCGAGGAACCTCTAAGCCCTCTGCAGAGAGAGGTGAACTACACCGCCAAGCTGGGCTTCATCGCCGCCATCGCCATCGGGATCGTCTTCCTCTTGATCGCGCTGGAATTCATGCACCTGAGACTATCCGAGAGCCTGCTCTTCATGATAGGCGTGATGGTCTGCCTCGTTCCCGAGGGCCTTCAGGTCACCCTCACTCTCGCCCTGGCTATCAGCAGCCTCGCGATGTCGAAACGGAACGTAGTTGTCAAGCGGCTGTCCGCAGTCGAGACACTGGGTTCGACTACAGTCATCTGCACCGACAAGACCGGAACGATCACCGAGGGCCAGATGACTGTCCGCATAGCGTGGATTGGAGGGCGGTTGCTGCAGGTATCTGGCGAGGGTTACGAGCCAGAAGGCAAGATTGTCCTTGCGGGAAGAGAGGTCAAGGCCCCGGACCTGAGGGACCTACGCACCCTGTGCGAGATCGCGGCTCTCGACAACAAAGCCACTTTGGTCCCTCCACTCGACAGGCGCAAGTACAGATGGAGCGCGGTCGGCGATTCCACAGATGCTGCGCTCCTTGTCCTCGCGGCGAAGGCGGGCATCGATCCAAAGAGGACTCTAGAAGAGCAACCGCGAGTCGGGATGATCCCGTTCGACTCCAGGCGCAAGATGATGACAAGCCTGCACCAGCGTGGCGGAATCGTGACGGCCTATGTCAAAGGGGCGGGCAATGAAATCCTGGAGCGCTGTGAGACCGCGCTCTGGAGCGACAAGACGGTTCCGATGACCCCGGAGCTATCAAGACAGGTTCGCAACCAGATAGACGCTTTCGCCCAAGAGGCATACAGGGTAATCGCCTTGGCCGTGAGAACGCTCCCGGAGGCGGTGCCAAAGTATGATTCGGCGTCAGTGGAAACGCACTTGACCTTCGTTGGGCTCGTCGCGATCCTGGACCCTCCTCGACGTGATGCTGCACAGGCGGTTCAGAAGGCAAGGAGTGCTGGCATCAGAATCGTGATGCTGACTGGTGACCATGAACTGACTGCGGCCGCGATTGCCCGGAGAGTCGGAATAATCACCTCGCCGGAAGGTGTCGTGATGTCGAGCGAGAGGCTGGTTGAGAAATCCGATGAAGAGATCTCAGAGCTCCTCGACGCGGAGGAGTTGGTCTTCGCACGAATCACACCGGAGCAGAAACTCCGAATTGTTCGGCTTCTCAAGAAGAAAGGCGAGACGGTGGCAGTAACCGGCGATGGCGTGAACGACGCGCCGGCCCTACTTGAGGCAGATATCGGCATCGCGATGGGGATCGCAGGGACCGACGTGGCTCGAGAGTCATCGGACATGGTCCTCATCGACGACAACTTCGCGTCGATTGTCAGCGGTGTTGAAGTCGGACGCTCTGTGTTCGACAACCTGAGAAAGTTCATCGTATATGTCTTCAGCCACAACTGGGCAGAGCTCGTTACTTTCATAGTGTTCGTCATGCTGCAGACGCCTCTTCCATTGGCAGTCGTGGGTGTACTCACGATTGACCTGCTGTTGGAGATCCCTCCCTCCCTGTCTCTGACTATCGAGCCTCCAGAGCCTGGAATCCTGGAGCGGCCGCCCAGGTCGAGGAAGAGCCGCCTGCTCGACATGAGAACTCTAGCCAGATCGTGCTACATCGGCACTCTAACGGGCCTGGTTGCCATCATTTGGTGCTTCAGTGTGTGGAACGAGGCTGGCTGGTCTCTTGGCACGCCGGATATCGCTGACAGGTCCGCCTATCTGAAGGGGACTACGGTTGTGCTAGTTGGCATCATGGCCGGTCAGCTGGGGAACCTATTCGCATCTCGGACCAGCGTCAGGTCGACCTTCAGTCTGGGTCTCGCAAGGAACAAGTGGCTGCTGCCAAGCCTCGCGGTTGAGTTCTCGGTCCTTCTGGCGATCGTATATCTGCCGTTCCTTCAGTCTGTCTTTGGAACGAGGGCTCTGGAGCCTGTCCTGTGGCTATACCTTCTCGCCTTCGCACCAGTCATCTTGCTGCTGGAAGAAGGCAGGAAGCTCGTCCTCAGGGTCACCCTGCCAGCCCCGGCAGTGCACCTGCCGTCTCCCGTGACACTCATGTTGCGGGAGGATGCGCTGACCCAGGCTGCAGTTCGGAGACCGAAGGCTCCATTCAAGGAGACCGGTCCGCCCTTGGTCATGCTGAGCTTCTCCTCGATTGATATGCGGGATGCTCTGCCGGTCGCCATCGGCGTTGCGGAGCAGTCTGGTTCGAAGGTGCTGATCGCCTCTGACCGCAAGCTCCCCGATTCGTTCGGAGCGTTCCTCTCATCGGAATCCAATGTCAAATCCCAGTACATCGGCCTGGAGGCTGCAAAGGGACCCAAAGGGATGCGGGCTGCGGCGAAGGCACTCAAGAGGTACGCGGAGCGCGCAGGGTCGGAGATGATTGTGCTACCTGTCAGTCGAGACGTGTTTGCCGGCAGAAACTCCAGAAAGAAGGTCGGATGGATTGAGGAATTCTCTGGGAAAAGAGTAATCCTTGTGAGCGGGCCTCCGAAGCGCCCCCGCACTATGGAGCGCCCGCGTCGGCTCCTGCTCCCCGTCCTTGACGAATTCCATCCAGAGCCGTTTGTTCTTGCGGGCGCCCTGACTTCGTCCTCATCCTTCCCTGATGTGGACGTCGTGGCTGCGAGAGTGATTCAGATACCGCAGACGATCCCCCTGTATTCGACCTATCGTCCAGAGTCGCTAGTGGACGCAGAAAAGGAACTGTCCTTCTTGAAGACCATCCGCGGATTGCCAGTACTTCATCGGCTGAGCTCTAGGGTCCTGCTCGTTCGAAACACAGTAGGGGACCTCATCGACTTCGCCGAGAAGCGCCGGGTCGACCTAATCATCCTCCGAGGGGACTGGTCCGAGAGCCGTCACGGGTTCCTGCCAAAGAGGGAAAGAAGAATTGCAGCGAAGGCTCACTGCGCTGTGGCAGTGCTGATGCCTTCAGCCCACTAGATTCATTCGCCGATAAAGAGGTTGGCTCACACTCGACCTCGACGGATGGAACGCATACGAGCGAGCTGGCCAAAAACGTAATGACGGGTTAGAGGGAAGCGAACGTTATCTACGTGCGCACTCCGAATGGGAGAAATCATGAATTCATAGTGACGATTGGGTCGAGGCGGGTGTAAAATGTCCTGGAAATCACCAACTAGTCAAGTTCGAGAAACGAGTCTAGCTCGGTGCAACAACCATCTGATTGACGGGAAGCTAGACGTTCGACCTCACACACGGCTCACCGAGGGGAAAGACAACAGGGAAGGAAGGGCGACGGTCATGGGAGCAGCTATTGGCAACGAACCCCTCGATATTCCTCTCCTGGCATGGGTCCACGCACGCTTCGTCTTCCGGAATCGGGGACTATGTGGGTCTGCTCTGTCAGTCTATGCAAGCAGGCCAGCGGCCCTTAGCTCTTGTGTGATCTTGTCGACGGCGATCTCGACATCCTCTGGCTTTCGGGCACCAGTGCACACGAGCTTCCCGCTGCCAAACAGAAGCACGACCACCTTCGGTGAGTCGAGACGGTACACGAGTCCAGGAAATTGCTCAGGTTCGTACTCGACCTTCTCAAGACCAAGGCTGATGGCTATTGAGTTGAGATTGATCTTCGCTCCGAGGTCGCTTGAGGCGACGATGTTCTGCACCTCTATCTTGGGCGTGGTTTTGATCACAATTCCCGCAGCCTCGATCTTCTTGACCACCTTGCTGATTGCCGTCTCTACCTGTTCAAGGCTCTTGCCGCCGGTGCATACAGCCTTTCCACTCCTGAAAAGCAGAGTCGCCGTCTTCGGTTCTTTGAGCCGGTAGATTAGCCCGGGAAACTGCTCTGGGTCATATTCCGCACCATCAAGTGCAAGCACGATCGCCTTAAGATCTAGCTCCGTCCCGAGAGATGTCGAAGCGACAACGTTCTCTATCTTTATCACTGCCATAGGATCCACACCGGCCTTACGGTATCAGAATAGGTATCTAATAAGCGAGTACGTCGTTCGCGGTGCAGGTCGTGCAAGTCGAAGAATCGAGTTCAGCTCGGCGGAATAATCCACTGATTGAAGAAGAGCCAGAACTCCGAGTCCACATACAGCTCATCGTCAGCAAGAAACTGATGGGAAAGGGGTTTGTTGGGCATATATCAGCTAGATTCAAAGCTTCAAGATGTTCCGTGCTTTGTTCTCGTCGCTGACAGCTAGTGCCACATGCACATGCTTCGAGTCCTTGTCGAGCATGTACGCGGCATCGATGTTAATGCCTTCCTTGGCGAGCGCTCTCGAGACTCGGGCGAGTTCTCCCGGTTTGTCCTCGAGCTTGGCCACTAGCAGATTCCTCTCGGAAAACTGCATGTTGGATTGGCTGAGGCTTCTGCGGGTCTTCTCGGGGTCGGACGTTACCATTCTCACGACCTCGGCTTGAGGCTCTGTCGAGATTGAGCGTATATTTACGCCATCCTTCTCCAGGACCTCGGTCACCCGCGCCAGCTCTCCCGACCTGTTCGCTAGTTTCACGCTGAACTCTTTTTCCATATTCTTTCACTCCTTTCACGAGAACAAGTGCGCAAGAGATCTCCACCGCTTAGGAGACAGAGAAGAATCACGTCTTGACCCAGTGCAACAACATTCATCTGCTTCGTCGTTCAACCATGTGCTGGTGCTACACGATATGACGGTAGCCGCTGACCATGGTATAGGCTAGATCTGAACAGGCGAGAGCCCAGCAATGAAGATCAGTAGCAACTGGCACGCCGGCTGGAAGACTCAGAAGCTCCGCAAGGAGCGTGTGGGAAGAGATCCTTAACAACTAGAAATATACTGCCGCCACACGGTCAGAAAAGACCATAGGGAAGAAAAGGCATGAATAGGTGGCAAGGGGGGTGTGATGATCTCATATCTTAGGTCGCCAAGAAGGAAGAACCGAAATATCAGGCAGAGAGTCAGCAGGGATCGGAAGGGAAGGCAGAGCAGAAAATCATAGGGAATACGACTGATGACGGAGAAAGGATCAGGTTTTCAGGTGTGTACGCGGCTCCCTGCATACAACAGGTTTGACACGAGCGAAGTCCGTGGAGCTGTTCTAGGCATTGATCTACTCAATGGGTTGATGATGCGCATGGGCCTGGATTTCCGCTAAGAATCCAACAATGACTGATGCTGGATACTGTAGTTGCACGCATCCAATAGGAGGACACCCGTGGTCGATTCTATTGCGGGTCAATTAATAGGACCAAAAGATATTCGGACTTTCTGTCATGGTATCCAAACTTCGGCTGACACTTGGGATCCTCTTGGTGGGGTTCGTAGTCGAAGGGACATTCGAGGCATACACATACATCAACCACAGCTACCAATTGCCCTACGCGTCCTACATCTTCATCCTCGGCCCTTTCGTTACACTGTTTGGCCTTTCCGTCCGTTGGATCGGCCGCTTCGAGGGGGATGTACTCATCAGTCGGCGATTCCGACACGCTCACTGGGCGTTTGTCCTCAACATTCTGGCCCTTATGCTGGCCATCGCTCCTGTGGTCTGGTACGGTTCAATGTCGGGCGCATCGATTCCTCCGTGGGTGGAGCGGGAATTCGGGGCTGCGATCGTGGCCTCCCTGCTCTTCACTTTTGCGACCTATGTCTTCGTTGCCTTTGAGCTAGCGGCTGATTTCGGCAAAGCCCTTCTTCTCATCGCTTTCGGTTGGGCCAGTGTTGTTTCCATCTGGATCGGACTTGCTTATGCTCAGGAACTCGGAACGATCATCATAATCTTCCAGAACCGCACCATGGACTTCGGGTCAGTCAGCGCATCGGTTTCCGGCTTTGAGTCCTATCTCGGGGTGGCATACATTCTGCTGACGATCGCATACCTCAACGCATTCCATAGGTCGCATGCAAGAGCTCCGACGTCTTCATCGACTCCCATTGCGCGACCGGCACCCTAGTTACCGCAGGATGCGCGATGGATTCATGCCCTCTCTCGCCGAGAAACTGTCGCCCGGTACCCCGATTTTCGATAAGATAGTATTTGGTCTCGCTGGTTAGCCCAACATTCTGAAAGCAGTCCAGCAGACAAATCGCAAAACTGCTGTACTAGTGGAAATGGAGACAGATGTATGCGTATCGCAGTCGGCAATCGGGCTGATGCAAAACGGGTTTCGCGTTGTTGCAATCTCTGATGCAACGGATTCTCCTGGTGGGTCGGATGAAATCGGTTTGGAGCGAATGAAAGAAGCCGGAGCACTGGTGACAACCCTCAAAGTGGTGTATTATGAGTGGATTCGATCAGTCTCAATGAGCAACACCATAGATCAGGAACATGGCAAGCGAATTGGCAATCCAGCAGGAATAATCCTATAGAACGTTTGCAGGCCTGGGATTTAACTCTATGTCCCGCGCAATTCGTCGGCACCTGTAGTGCGAGGGCCCGGATATTGGCACGGAATCTACTGGCATTTAAACATCCCACCTATAATTCTGAGAAGAGTTTGGGAGAAAATGATGTCTGATTATTAGCCTGGAATCTACTGGCAATAAAAGCTTCCACATTTACCTACCGGTAGAGAATTGAATGATAGGAGGTGCCATAATCAGGAGGATTGGAATACTAACATGCGAGCGTTCAAACTCTACGACGAATCGACCGGACGATCTTGAGACCGGACGAGCGGGCAACCCTCAAGGGCGCTTCGTTGAATCTGAATCCACTGTACCAGTGCCGTTGCATGCACGGCATTGCGCGTCCCCGTTCGGGTTGGGGATTGTGCCTATGCCTCGGCAAGCCGGGCACTTGCCCGTGCCGAGACAACGAGGACACTTTCCGGATCCTTGGCAGGCCGGGCACGGGTAGAGCAGCATGCGTTTGCCAGTGCCATGGCAGGCTGAGCACATCCCCTCATCGCAATGCGAGCGGTAGCTGGTGACTGGGATATTGTTGATGAGAACGCCTGGGGAGCGCGAGGACCATGTGCACTTCCCCGTCCCGTCGCAGGCCTTGCATATCTCCACTTTGCCGTAGCCGTCGCAGACCTTGCACTCGACCTTTCGCTCGATTCCGATGTCGTGAATGAGGATCTGCGTGCCGCAGTACATGCAGTGCACCTTGTCCAGGTTATCCGGGATACTCAGATTCGCCCCGCAACTAGGACATGTGGCCGCGATGAGTTTGACATCTCCCATTGTCAGCCCTACAGGAGGGAATTGCCGGATTTGGTTTATATTGTTTCATCAGGAGTTCCAGGAACAACCCCGCACGGGCAGGGAACATCGACGCCTTTCCTTCGCAAGGTCTTTTCCTGAGGTTCTTATTTGAACATGAGAGAAGGAGCGCTAGAATAGCCGCGCCAGATTTCCGGCAAACTGAACCACCGTATAAGTTCTTTGTTAGCAGAGAATGAACACGCGCGCGGCGGGAGAGCAATCCCCTTGAGAAAAACATTAGCACAAGAAGAGCGATTACGAAGGGGAGGAAATGGGAAATATGGCTCCGGCAAACACTATTGATCCAAAGGAAACAGCCTCCAAGGATACTGAGACAGAAATCGACATGGTTTGGGGCTTGAAGGTACCGATGCATGATGGAGTGAAGCTCAATGCAACAGTGTTTAGACCAAAGAGACTGAGAAGAAGGATCCCAGCAATCTTCACGATGACTCCTTACGTCGGCGACACCTGGCATCTCGATGCTATATATTTCGCTCGACGCGGCTATGTTTTCTTGTTGTTTGATGTCAGAGGTCGGGGAAATTCGGAAGGAAGCTTCTCGGTATGGGAGGACGATGCAGAGAATGGCTACGAAATAGTGGAATGGCTGTCAAAGCAGCCGTGGTGCAATGGCAAGATTGGCATGTGGGGAGGATCATACGCTGGTACCAACCAGTGGTCTGTCGCAGGCAGGGCGCCTCCCCGTCTCAAGACAATAGTGCCTATAGCGTCCGCATTCCCGACGATTGACATTCCCCGCAAGAATATCTGGTTTTCATACGACATCCAGTGGCTGACAATGGTGACCGGAGTCACTGACAACTCCAATGTCTGGAGGGATCATCGCTTCTGGATAGAGAAATTCCGTGAACTCTACATGAGAAACCTTCCCTTCGAGAGGCTCGACAGGCTTGTGGGGAATCCATCTCCTCAATTCCAGAGGTGGATGGAACATCCGACCCCAGACGACTACTGGGACTCGCAGGTTCCGTCCAAGGCCCAGTACAGCGCAATAGACATGCCGATACTCACGATTACAGGCCACTACGATGCAGACCAGACCGGGGCCCTCCACCATTACAGGCAGCACATGCTGCATGCATCTCCTAACGCCAGAGCTCGTCACTATCTCATCATCGGTCCTTGGGATCACGAGGGTACTAGGAAGCCCTCCAGAGAGATTGGCGGTCTGAAGTTCGGCGAAGCTAGCGTCCTTGACGTGAACAAGCTCCTCAGGGAATGGTATGACTGGACCCTGAAGAAGGGAAGGAAACCTCAGTTCCTGAAGAAACGAGTCGCATACTATCTGGAGGGGGCTGAGAATTGGCGATACGCCGACAGTCTGGATATGGTTTCGAAAAGGAGACTCAACCTTTATCTTGATTCGAAAGACGGCGCAGCCAACGACGTATTTCACTCGGGGCTTTTGTGCAGGAGCAAGCCTGGAAGGTCTAAACCGGATCTCTTCACATACGACCCGCTCGACAAGCGTCCCGCGGACCTTGAACGTGAGGAAATCAAGAACTACAATACCGATCAGCGATATTGTCTCAATCTCTTCGGGAACGGTGTGGTGTATCACTCCGATCCGTTCACTCAGGACACTAACATCGTTGGATTTCCCAGATTCGTTGCGTGGATTGCGATGGATGTTCCTGATACCGACTTCGTCGTCCGCTTGTTTGAGATAGGACTTGACGGTAGTAGCATCGCGCTTGCAGATGACGTCATTAGAGCGCGACACCGGAAGTCACCTAGGAGCCAAGAACTGATCGTGCCAAATGTCGGCAATCGCTATGAGTTCGACGGATTTCAGTTCTTTGCGCGAAGGATCTCAAAGGGGAGCAGGATCCGACTCATGGTAGGATGCCTGAACTCAATTTACTATCAGAAGAACTACAACTCTGGAGGAGTTGTTGCCGAGGAATGCGGGAAAGATGCTCGGACAGCACACATCAGACTATATCATGACGGCAGCCATCGGAGCTACCTTGAGTTGCCCGTTGGTGTGTGACCGCCACTTCTGAATCGCCTTTCCTCCCCTATGGGCTTTTCCGAAGATATTCGGGATGATGTCAATTAACGTCGGCGTCGCACGTGCGGATCCAAACCATATCTAACTAGGAATCACGAGAAGTTCAGAGTTAGATTTGAATATTAATTCACATCAATATATTAAAATGTGCGAGGGCCCGGATTATGGCCCGGAATCTACCGGTTATTAAAGCTGGGGGCGCGAATAGTCATTCTGGAATTCTTAGCAGGTAAGAAATCCTTAATTGTCAGAGAATCCGTCTTGGCCCCAAGCTTTAATTATCCCCCTGACCTCGGAGGTTCGATGCGCTGCTCCCATTGTGAGAGGTGTTGCGAGGATACGGAGATGGATCTCTGCAAGGTGGACATCGCGCGGTTGGAGCGCCGTGGCTACCAGAAGGACGATTTCTCACATATAGGGACCGACGGGATACCGAGGCTGCGCAACGTTGGCGCATACTGCTTCTTCTATGATCATGACCGGAAGCGGTGTAAGGAGTATGCCCGCCGGCCGCTCGGCTGCGTCATCTACCCAGTTAATCTGACGGTGGATGGCGAGATCGTCATCGACAGGTTGTGCCCTGAGGCGGATACATTAACGCTTGAGGAGATCGAGAGCAAGGGCCGGCGCCTCCGCCAGCTGCTTGACACGATACACCTAGAAGCGCGTGAATCGATGCGATCCGGTTGATGCTCCGAATAATATGATCGGAGTCGTTTGAAGGTTCAAGGGGAAGCTTCCAGACCATTTCGAGTCTTTTCTCCGTCTGGATACGGGGCCATTCGTGTCGACATAGGTGTAGGTGACCGGTTCAGATCCCCCTTTGGTCCGAGAAGGTAAGGTATGCTAATTCACAAGATGCCTAGCAGCCGGCACTTGAAATCCATGAAGAAGAAGTGCGTGTCTCGTTGTTGCTGAGTTCAAGGAATGGCTGGCTCGACTTGGTGTCAAATTCCCTCTCATTGAAATCACAACCCTGGCATCAGCTCAATATAAATCAATTCATGATGATAATAGTGCGCGAGAGCCCGGATCATGGCCCGGAATCTGCCGGTGATTAAAGGTGGATGCTATAATTACCGGTAAGAAATCAGAGGATTTGGGCTTCATTCTCTTACCGGTGGAGAATGTCGTCGCCTTTCCTCCCACATAGGCTTTTCCGAAGTTAGGCTGAAGCACAGTCGACGAGTTCCCGTACCAATGGATTTCCGCCAGAGTTCAAACCGCCTCACCCAGGCTGTCAATTTGGGAAACATCCTACGTCCTTCCGATAATGAACAGATATGATGCTGCTGCAGAACCATACTTTGCTATTGCTCCCTTGATTCTCTCTCCGTCGTCCTTCAGGCGATTTCGTGTTTCCAAATCGGAACAGCCATCTATTCTCTTGAGTGCATCATCAATATCCTTGACTGAGTTGTGATATGTTGCTTGATTCTTTGGATCTTCGCACTCGAATCTTCTGTTACAGAAGAGGCAGTCGATGGGATGCGTTGAATCGAAGACCTCTAGCTTTCTCAGCTCCAAACCATTCACTATGTCCATAATCCTATGTCTAGTGAAGGTCTTGTTGTGCGTGATGCCGAGCAAAGTGTCGATTCGTGCTTCCCATTCATGCTCAAGTTCATCTGCTTTCTGCGCATCGGTTTGCTCTCCATCACAGTAGGCCTCTTGAAGAATGAAATTGCCGCCCATCTTAAGTACGCGCTTCATTTCAGCGAGCACACTGTCTACCTTGGCGAGGTGATGCAGAGAATGGGATATGCAAACAGTGTCAAAAGACTCGCTCTCGAACTTCAAGCTCTCGGCATTCATCTCAAAGAATCGCACCGGCTTTCCTTCAAACCGCTTCTTTGCGGATTCCATCTCCTCTTTTGAGGTGGCTGAGGCGCAATAGTCTATCCCCACAAAAGAATCGTAGTCTCTCAGAGTTTTCATTAGAGTGTCAATGAATCCTCCTCGAGCTGTGGCAACATCTATTATCCTGCCGCCAGAGATTTCCCCCAGCCTATTGGCTATTATGCCTGCGTTAGATGATGCCAACCCCTTTGGCAGGTCTCCCGTATTCATTCCCTCGTACGCCAATCGCCGTTCCTCCCCTATGGGCTTTTCTCGCGTTATAGTTTGAAAACGAGTCATCTGCGGGCATGAGATGGCTGCCAGATCTCCTGACCGCGGAGAACGAAACAAGATTCTAGCGGGCAAAGAACCTGGATGATGGCCCGAAATCCACCTGTGGTCAAAGCTGGCGGCTTGAAAAGTCAGGCGCGAATTCATTGCATGCATAGAATCACAGCCACGAGATCAGAAGGAGGGTCAAGGCCGATTCACGTCACTTCTTGGCCTAGGCGTAGGCCGAATGCTCCTTGAGATATCTCTTGAAGAACCACTGGATGAAGATGCTGTCAACGTTCTTGATCTGCGACCGTTCGAGGGCGTTGTAGTAGCTCCTCCGGTCCTCGTACTGGATGTTCAGAAGAGGAAAAACGTGCTTCTGCAACACGAAGTTCATCAGGAGCCGGCTCATCCTGCCATTCCCGTCAGCGAACGGGTGGACCGTCACGAACCTCAAGTGAACGGCCGCTGCCAGCTCGACAGGATGGAGTGAGGACTTGTTCTTGTTGTACCATCGGAAGAACTCTCTGAGCAACGGCTGGACCTCGACAGGGCTTGGGGGCATGAACCTGCTCCCCGAAATGGCGATCTGATGCGCTCTGATCCTTCCTGCGATATCGGGCTTTGTTTCTTCAAACAGCCTCTTGTGCCAGAGTAGGACTATCTGTAACGATATGTCCTTTCTGTACTCCAGTACATCGTGAAAGACCCTATCATGGGCCTCGACTTCCTTTATGTCCTCAAGCGGTTTCGCACGTGGGCTGAGCCCCCTTTCCAACAGATCCGCTGTCTCCCGGTACGTGAGCCTCGAACCCTCGATGCGGGTCGTGTCATAGGTGAACCTGACGGAAAATGAGCGGGCTTGTTTCTGAGACACACTCCGCGGAATCCTTCGTTGCTCTCTCAAGTAGTTAGCGCGGATACCGTCCAGAAGAGGATACCAACGCTCCTTGTAGATATCGGTGAGGAAGTCTCGCTTGACCTCATCGATGTTGGCTGGCAGCCTAGCCCCAAGATACCTCTCACGAGTCTCGACCCCTTTTGATGTCCTGAGGGTGTGCTGAAGGTAGAAGTACCTCCGCGTTCCAACTAGTCTCTTCCTGATCGTGACCACGGCATCCTATTACCCTTACATATTTATAGATTTTTCGACTATATGTAATATGTAGGGGTACAAAAGGATGGGACAAGGATGGTTCGCCGTGACTGGATGGCTCATGCTATAGTTTGAACGTCGCTCGCCTTTCATCCCCTATGGTCTTTTCCGAGAAGCGAAGCTCAAACCCCTTTCTTCTGCCTCTTAATGCCAAGATAGTAGAGGTATACTCCGACCGCTATCATCACGATTGCCAGAGCCGGAACCCAAAGGGGAGTGATGTAGTGGATAGCTTCCCTTGCTACCACGACAAGCATACCACCGAGAAGAATAAAGATCCCCAGGATTGTGAGCACAATCCCCGCAATTTTGTACCAATTGACCATTTGCGTCAGCTGTCCTAATCGCCTTTCCTCCCCTATGGGCTTTTCCGAGACGAGGCTCAAACCCCTTTCCTTTTCCATTTTCAGGACGGAGCGTTCTACTGTATGATAGAACATATCACGGCAATCGACGAAGGCATCGGTGGTTAGCTCTAAAAGCGTGTTACGCGCTTTCATCCCTTGCCTCGGGGTGGTTCGAGGAGGGGGTGAATCAGAATGAGAAAGGTATTCTCCGCCGCACTCGTAGCCTGTATGCTTGCCCTTCTGTCCGCGCTATCGGTTCCGGCCGTGCAAGCATCGCCGGTTATGAATGCGGAAGGAACCTTGGCATGGTTAGTAGTGAACTTTGAGGGGCAGAGGACAGCCGGCGTCAACACGATCTATCAAGGGACGAGCACGGTTGCCGCTGGTGGAACATTCACAGGAGACGTCACGGATGCTTGGGTGGAGGTTTGGCACACAGATTTCCTCAACCTTCGCGATGTGCTCAAGTTCACTGGAACAGTGGACGGCAAGTTGGGTACACTGACTATCCGTCTTGTTGGGACTGCAACTCTGCCTGGCCTTGAATGGACAGGCCAATGGGAGATCATCAGGAGCACAGGCGACCTGGCGAACCTAGAAGGACAAGGAACTTGGTGGGGAACGGGCAACAACGTCGAATACTCCGGAATGATACAGTTCGAATAGACGATAATCTCAGGCAAGGCGCGTGAGAGCAAAAAACGATTTCGAATGACTATCGTTCAAAACTCCACTCCTTTTGTTTCGCCTTTCCTCCCCTATGGGCTTTTGCCACGGTGTGCCGGGCAAGCCTGATGGTCTGGGAAGCTTGAAGTACACCTAAGTGTCTTTTCGTCCTCATGGTGGACCTTTCGGTTCTGGCGGACGACCCGTATCCTGCGATTGCTCTAGTCATGGGAGGCCTTCTCTCGTTGTTCGTCGCGGTGTACGGTAAGCATGACGATTCCCATCTGGACGAGTTGGCCACCTATGTCGGTTTCATCCTGGGGGCAGTCATGATAGTCATGGCAATCATTGTTGCCATCGAAGAGACTGTCAATTGGTTCACTATGGTGATGATGATTCTCCTTGCGATGACGCTTTTCCTGAAGCCGCTGAAGGATTTCCCGTTGGCGGCCATTGTGGGAGTGATCGCGGGGGCTGTTGTGACCTATATCATCTCGCTTTTCCTGTCCTCGCCGGTACTTGGCGTGGAAGAGTGGAAGATCCTTGCAGTGATATTCTTCGTCGTCACCTTCATTGTCTGGTTAGTTTTCCATTTCATAGAGGATCTAATGAAGCTTACTAGAATGATCCTGGACTGGAGACCAGTCATGGTAATTGTCGGCTTGGTGGCTATGATAGAGGGCGTGTTGCTGTTCCTTGACAGCTCGCTCGTCTCATTGTTCTGAGAACGCACATTCCCCCGCGCACCTGTATTCCGCTATCATCCCTACTGGCTTTTCCTGCGGGACGAGGGTCGTCTCAATACAGCCACAACGGCCATCATGGCGACCATGACGCATAGGAGGACGATGCTGGAGCTAAACTCGGGTATTGGGGTGACTGTGGGAATCGTCCTCGGATAGAAATCCTGAGCTCCCATCGATCCTGATATGTTGTAGGGATTGTCGACTATTCCATTCATATCATTGTCCGGTGTCGTCCAATCACTCCAGTAGTTGCCGTAGCCCGACGCATTCCAATCGTTGTACGGCCTGTCATCGTAAGCTTGGATATGTGCTGAATCGTAAGCGTTTCCAGCGCCGTTGTTTCCGACAAACGTGTTGTTCCAGATGTGATTGTAGCGTCCAATCTCAATGTACACGCCGTATTGAGCGTTATTGCCTATCCAGTTCCCAGCAATCTCATTGTTCCTCGATTGGTAGAGATATATGCCCCTCCCCGAGTTCGAGCCACAGGTGTTGTTGTTGAACGTATTGTTGTTTGATTGGTCGAAACGCATGCCAGTACCTCCATTCGAGCAGCTGTTGTTGAACAGAGTGTTACTGTTCGACGCGTAGAAAGTTATGCCGAAGTTGTAGTTTAAGGTGCAGGTATTGTTACTCAATAAGTTGTCATTTGATGAAAAGAGATATATTCCGAGGCTGCTGCTGCCGCTGTTGCCAAGGCAATTGTTGTTGATCAGAGTATTGTTATTGCTCGCCGAGTAGAGATATACTCCCCCGCTGTTGGCCAAGCAGATATTATTCATCAACATGTTGCCGCTTGATGAGCCAATGTATATGCCGACGCCGTTTGAGTTGCACGTATTGTTATTCAGAGTATTATCGTTACTCGACACGTAGACGTACATGCCAGCACTATTCGAGTCGCAAGTGTTGTTGCTCAGAGTATTGCGATTGCTCGACAAATAGAGATATATGCCGTAGTCGAGGTTTGAGTTGCAGGTATTGTTACTCAATTCGTTGTCACTCGATGAGGTCAGATGTATACCGTCGCGGTTTGAGGTGCAGGTGTTGTTACTCAGAATGTTGCTGTTCGAGTTGTCGAGCCGCAGGCCATATAGGCAATTCAAACAGAAGTTGCTCTCCAACTTACCATTGACGCAATTGCTTAGATAGATGCCATTGTAGTTTGATCCTCCGTCGAGCATCCGGCAGTTCCTGATTATGAAGTGCACATCTGTATCTTGCGTCCGAATCCCATCAGCAGTGAACGCATCTATGTCCCAATCCTCGATGATGTAAGGATCAGATGCTGTGCCACTCCCCCAACTGACTCCAGTCGACATATTGTCTGCGAGAAAGCCAGCATTGCCATTGATGAAGATGGGCGCATGTACGAAGTATGCAATCCTTTCAGGAGCGGGAGGCTCAGACACATTATTCGATTGCTGTAGCTGCAATAGTGCCACCACTGCCAGGCTTGAAGTGATAACGACAGTCATCAAAAAAACGACGGGCCTTCTTGATTTCATCCTCGGCAGAGCCAATTTCCTGTCGATTATTGGAATTCTATCTGTTGTGGGCAACCATTCCCCCCTCGTTTCGAGATGTCGATATGCGTTTTAATAGCTTTTCTTCGCCTTTCCTCCCATATGGAGCTTCTCCGAGACGAGTCTCAAACCCTTCTTCTTCCTGCTAATGGTGGACCTTCCGTTGCAAGGGATTTCTACTAAGAGTTGGATTATCCGCAACGGCCAATTCTATGTCATCGAGCGAGGATAAGCGCATTGAGGGAATCCCGAGGGACACTGCCATCCGCCTGTGCAATGAGATACGAATGACGAAGGAGCACAGACTGTTTTCCCAATGCTGGGGGTGCGCGAGGTTCTCCAAAGGCATCTTCGACAAGATGTGTGCCGCTAACAAACCGGATAACCGGGGATGCGCGCTCATAAATGCCAGGTATGACCGTGCTGGGAGGCAGTAGCGAATCGCCTTTCCTCGCCTATGGGGTTTTCTGAGGCTCAAAGACCTCCTCCCATATTCCATTGAAAGGGATGCCTACACTCTCGGATACGGAAAGCCACCAATTCTTAGCCCAACCACATTTCCATCATGATCCGTCTCAAAGACAGCGAGCTCTCCATTGTCGTCCCCACCTTTGACCCGGAAACCAGTCGCCCCCTCCGGCTCCAGAGTCGACCACGATGATGGAGGATATCCTATGGTCACGAGCGTAAGCTTCCCGTCGATGATGTGTACTTCGATGTCAGCCATTTCTAGGAAATGGTACCGACCACGATACTTCTCCCACTCGGGCAATACCTTACTTTCCTCTTCGGGCTTCTTCGAGATTCTCTCAGTTATCGGTGTGATCACATCGAGAATGTACTTGCTCATGTCCATCAGGTTCGCCAGTTTCGTGTATGCGTTCGCGAGCACTACGACACCTACTTTCTTGCCAGGTACTATGGCCATATATGCACGAAAACCTGGGATGCCTCCGCTGTGCCACGCTATTGTTCGATTTCCTTCACGCTCAAGCATCCACCCGATTCCGAATCCAGATTTCCATTCAGAATCTATGAACACAGGCGTGAGCATTTCTCGAACCGAGGTATGCCCCAGAATGCCTTTGTTGTCGGTCGTCTGATCTCTGAATTGAAAGGACATGAATCGTGCAAGGTCCTCAACACAGGACCAGAGCCCTCCAACAGGACCGTAGCCTTCCAGGTTGAACTCGGGAACAACTTCAACAGATTTGTTCTTGAGGATCTTGTGTCCTATGGCATGATTCGCGAGTCTCTCTGGCGTGGATGGGAACCCAGAGTGATCCATCCCGAGAGGCTTAAGGATGTTCTCGAGCACATAATCCTCCCAGCGCTGTCCTGCAACTCGCTCCAGTGCGACAGCCATCAGGGCAACTCCGAGGTTGGAGTAATGTGTCTCTGTAAGCCCTGGATGAATCTTCTCCGTTCTTGGAAGACTCTCCAGCATCTGCTCGATAGAAGGGAATCTCAGATTAGCCCAGTGGTCGGAAAGTGCTTCCTGAGGCAGTCCTGATGTATGTGAGGCGATCTCTCTGAATGACGCTGGCCTCGAGTCACCAAATTTGGATTTCACTTTGACATTCGGTATGAACTTCTCTATCGGGTCGTCGAGACTCAGCTTACCTGTGTCCCGAAGCTGCATCAGCATCGTCGCCGTAAACAGTTTTGTAACAGAAGCCACACAGTAGACCGTCTTTGAGTCAGCCGGAATCTTCTTCTGTGGGTCTGAATGACCGAACCCCTCCGCCCAGATTGTCTCTTGATCGGAGACGATAGCCAACGATAGGCCCGGGATGCCGACATCTAGTCTTTGCTTCTCTGCGACGTATCTTATGAGTGCCAATGCAGCTTTCACTTCTGGAGCGTCGGAGAGCTTCCCCACTTGAACCACCGTCGACCGTATTGCCTATTGAGTCTTAATGGTTGACTCGGGACTGAGGTGGCGCCGAACCCCTTTCCTTTTCCCCCCTATGGGCTTTTCCCAGTTCAGATGGCTGCTCCATATTTCTCGTTCACGTACGTCTGGCATTTTCCTGCCGCATACTCGAAGTGGACGTACATGTCGGGGCCGAGAGTTCTTCTGATTTCGAGGCACCACGGCTTCATTCGATTCCATAAGATGTGATATGGCAACGACTCGAAGATAAGATCAGAATCGACAAGCCCTCGTCTGAGCATCATTGCGACCCCTTCGAAATACCTCGCAACCATGCTGAGTGCGACGACGGAGCACTTCTCTTCGGCCTCCTTGGCATCCTTGAATTCCGAGCGAAGTATCTTCGCGAACTGCTCTGAGTATTCGAGCGTTCCAACATGTGCGAATATGTCGAATGCCAGACGAGTTCTTCTGTCTCCTGACATGCCCCTAAGCTCTGCAACTGCAAACACCGCACCGGCCGCTATGCTCACTGCCACTATCGCATCCAATATGAACGATGCATCTACCATGACCATTCCTCCGGAAATGGCATCGCCTTTCCTCGATATAGGCTTTAAGAGAGTTTGAACATGACAGGGCTGCCGCCGCAAGGCAACTGCCAGATCTCCTGACCGCCTGGAATGAAGAAGAATTCTTGCCGGCAAAGAACCCGGATTATGACCTGGAATCTACCGGCGAACAAGGCTAGCAGAGATTCCCCATGCAGGAAACCAGTGTCACCCCCGGACACTCTCTAGCCATTCGTTCGGCAGTACCATCCGTCGTTGCGAGAAAAACACTTATCAGACCTCGTGAATTAGTCCTAACAAGGTCACCGATGAATATGGGAGATTCTTCTGAGCCGCAGATTGACGGTTCCTCGCCAAGGATATCGGTTGCCCAAAGCAAGCTCGTCAGGCTTCTATGGAATGCAGCGGGGACTTTCTTCCTCGCGCTAGGACTGGTTGGGATTCCTTTGCCCCTCCTGCCCACAACGCCCTTCCTCTTGGTCGCAGCAGCCTGCTATCTCAGAGGGTCAAGACGAATGCACAACTGGATGATGATGAACAGGTACTTTGGTGCCTATCTGAAGGACTACATGGAAGGAAATGGGTTAGCAATCAGGACGAAGATTGTAGCCGTTTCAGTGCTCTGGGGGGTCATCGTGTTCTCAGCTGTGTTCGCTACCGAGATCACAATCATTCGAGTCGGCTTGCTCGCCGTGGCAGTCGGGGTGACAATCCATCTATTAACGCTCGAGACTAAGCGGAGAGTCTAGGACGCCACATGAAAGCGCCAAATACCTCGCAGATGCTTATGCGAGCCCTCCGACCCGGGTGACTAAGCATGTTCTTTGATTGCCATTAATATGTGCGAGGGCCCGGATTATTGCCCAGAATCTACCGGTGATTAATGCTCCCAGCTATAACTACCGGTATGAAATGAGCGGGCTCAGGGCACCATTTTCCTACTAGTGAAGAACATCGGAGCCTTTCCTCCTCTATGAGCTTTTCCGAGGGTCATGGTGGACCGAAGAGGATTTGAACCCCTGACGAGCCAGCAGACCTCGACTCAGATTCAATCAGGGAGGGATTGAGGCCGGAACCAAACCCTTTCATTTCTTAGCCGAAACGTCACCCACACTTGGAACACATCAGAGCCTTGTGTATCCGGGACCATCTGAGAAACGTTCAATACTTCGTTCGGCCTAGGAGTCCCGAAGGAAATGGATGATACAGACAGGAAGCTATTGATGCTGATAGCTGCGGAACCTAGGATTCATTCTCGGAAGCTTGCCCAGAGGCTTGTGATCTCCAGGCAATCTGTTCAGCAGCGAATGCAGGTCTTGACGAAGAAAGGGGTGACCAAAGGCATAACTGCGGGCATTTCCGACTTTTACCTTGATGCAGTCTATGTGTTGGTCTTCGGCAGATCCAACGCGGCATTGATCGAGGAAGCCCTGAACAGATTGGGGGAAAGTGAATTCACGCATGGTGCTATCGTCGCCGGAGGGAATTTCATATATGTCAGAGGGCTGCTGAGAAACATATCCGAACTCGACAGTTATGCTGAATACGTGAAACGAGCAGCGGAGATGTCTGCGCCTACTGTGGGCATACTCCGTTTCGATGCCGGAATTATGCCTGACTATGTTGACGGGGCAACGCGGAGACAGAGCTACAAGGAGCTCACTCCCCTCGACCTCAAGATCATCGCTTCGCTCAAGGGCAACGTGCGCAGACCAATAGCGGAAATCGCTAATAGGGTTGGAGCCTCAGCCAAGACGGTCAGGCGACACCTTGAACACATGATATCCGAGGGTTCGATGGATTTCTACGTACCCTGGGATCTCCTTCCAGGCGAGGACATGTTCACCTTGATGCATGTGAACCTCAAGGAGGGAGCTGACAAAGGGGAAGTAGGCAGGAGGCTATTTGCGAAGTACCCGTTCCAGACCTTGTACATCAGGTCATTCAGCAACCTCCCGAGCTTCCTCTTGTGCATTCTCTGCTCGGACAGGATGACTGAGATACGCAAGGTTGTCAGAATGATTGGTGAGGATGAAGATGTCCTGGCAATAATGCCTAATCTTCTCTACATTGAACGCACATATACGACCTGGCGAGACAAGTTGCCCGCAGCCTTGACGCGCCCTTCCAGGAAAGCAAGAACGCGCGCTCTTCACTCCGAACCTTGGACACAATGATCTTGGTCTGCAAACTGAGCACCCCCTCTGCATCGGATTTGTCCGTTCTGTCAGTCAAGGCTAGACTGAAAGGTCATTCTGCCGTCCCTTAATGACCGCAATATAGTTCGTTCCCTAGGCCTGCATATATCACCCAGGCAAACGATGTCAAGGACTGTGCCCAACAGAAAGGTCGGAAAAGGGCACGAAAAGACACCTCGAGGTGGTTCGAGGAGGGGGTGAGAAGACGAGAAAGATGATTGTTGCATCGCTCGTGACCTGTATGTTCGTTGCTCTCTCGACGGTGTCGATGTCTGTGGCAGCGGCCCAGGAATCGATGGCTGTGTCAGGAAACATGCTGTGGGATCTGACGACTATTCATTATGACACCAAGGTCGCTGGTGGAAACATCTTCTTGACAGGAACGACTGACGTCAGCGTCACAGGAGACATCGCAGGGATGGCCAAAGACGCCTGGAGAGAGAATTTCTACCGTGTGGGCTCTGTATCTCTCTGGGATCGGCTCACGGTCTCCGCCACGGTAGATGGCAAGTCAGGTACACTGGTTATGCTACTTGTGGGCAGAGCTGCTCCACCTGGCACCGATTGGACAGGCACATGGACGATCCTGAACGGCACCGACGATCTCATGAACCTCCGTGGGGATGGAACTTGGTGGACTGCGGACGTAGGGTACGACTATTCGGGACAGGTTGAGTTCGAGTAGAAGAGAATCATCGGCTGGTCGCACAATTACGAGGGTCCGACTTTGGAGGACAGCCAGCCTAAACCTCTTTTCTTTTCTTCACCACGGTCTTTTCTAGCAACGAGCAACCACCGTGGCAGGATTTCGGTTTGAGGATTAATTCGTACTGATAGATTAATATGTGCGAGGGCTCGGATTATGGCCTGTAATCTACCGGTGATTAAAGCTGGACGCTATACTCACCGGTAGGAAATCAAGTGTCTTTCCTCCTCTATGGGCTTTTCCGAGTAAGGCCAAACCCCTTTCTTCTTCCCGCCGCTTAGCCATATGAGGCTAGAATGACTACAGAGATCAGAAAACCAAGCACTGACAATACAATTAGTATGATGGCCAGCATATAGAGGAAATTGACTCTGTCATCTATTCTTTTGAGGTAGTTGAGGACGTCTCGCTCAAAGAGATTGGCTGTCGGCGGCGAGTAACTAAGGATTCCGGCGGACATCAACCTCTCCCTAGCCGTAGGCAATTCAGAATCGCACTTCACGCATCTCAGTTCCGTCCTCATATTCTTCGCTCCGCATTGAGGACAGACGATGATCTTGCCTTCCTCTTCAGATATTTTGTCTGTCAATTTCAATTCCTCCGCCCCGCAATCGCCTTTCCTCCCCTATGGTCTTTTCCGAGAGAATCCGACATCTACCGAATTAAGAAACAGAAAACCCCTAGTACAGGCAGATGGATTTCTCCTCCGACCTCGAGGGTGGTTCGAGGAGGAGGTGAAGAATTGACAATTTCCATTACGTTTTGGAAGCTTAACCCGAATGTATCCCCAGAGGATGTAGCGAAGGTCGGAGCAAAGCTCATGGAGAAGGGATTATTCCCTCCGAAAGATACTGAGCTACGTGGATTCTACATCTGTCCAGGTGGCAAAGGCGTGACCATTACTGAGTCGAAGTCCGGCGAATCTGCAGAAGCCATCAGGAACTGGCTTATGTGGATACATGAGAAGAAGGACATGTTTGAGTGCTACGAAGTCCACCCGGCAGTCAATGTCGGTGAAGCCATCGCAATGGTCCTTGGCAAGTGAACGGACGAGATTGCGCAAACCCCTTTCTCTTTCCTCCCCTAAGGGCTTTTCCCGGGATAGATCAAAGAATCTAGAAGTGGGGCAGATTCCTGACCTACGGAACAGCCCCGTCCAGAATCTCCTTGAGAGTCGAGGGGTCGATGTTCCCTCCTGACATCACGCAGACCACTCGACCATTCCCCGCCTTGCCCATTAGGGCCGCAGCCAAGGAACTAGCACCTGAGCCCTCCGCGACCACTCGGTGCCGCTCGAACAAGACTCGGACGGCTGAAGCGACCTCCTGCAAGCTTACGACCAGCGAGCCGGCTGCGAGCGGTTTGACGAGGTCCCACATCTCAGGAAGGACGTCGCTCTCACCGGTGCCCTCGAGGAAGCTTGGGGTTCGCTCCACGTGTTTCGGAAATCCTGCCGCTAGGGAAGCTGAGAAGGCGCATGCCGTTTCCGGCTCACACCCATACATATTGACCTGAGGCTTGCGAGACTTCATTGCGATGGCGATACCTGCGAACAGGCCACCACCGCCAAAAGGTACTATCACAGAGTCCACATCCGGGAGGTCCTCCATGATCTCCAGTCCGATCGTGCCGTTGCCCGCGATCATGTGCGCGTTGCTGAACGGGTGGACGAAGACGCGGTCCTTGAGCGGAGGATAGACATGGTCCGTTGCAACCTTCCACACTTCTTCGAATGGCACTTGGATGATGTCCGCGCCGTACCTTCTGATGCCTGCGAGCTTCGTCTCGGCGGCCGTGTTGGGCACGATCGCGGTGCAGGGTATGCGGTGCCTGTGCGCGTGCCACGCGAGAGCTTGGGCCATGTTCCCGCCGCTACAGGTGTACACGCCTTTCGCCCGTTGTTCGGTCGAAAGGAGTTCGATTGCGTTACCTGCTCCTCTGACCTTGAACGAACCTGTCGGCTGCAGGTTCTCGAGCTTGAGATAGATGTCCGCGTGACTGCCTTCGAGATTGAGGGGGACGAGAGGTGTTCTGATGACCAGGCCCTTCAGCCTCTTCCGTGCGTCGTCGATGTCCTGCGGGGATATTCTCAGCACGCGGTGCTCCGGTCGCGCCATCATCGTCGTGAAGGCCTTTCCTCCCCTATGGGCTTTTCCCGTGTTGTAGTTTTACTGTCGGTCTCCTTTCCCCCTGTGGACTCTTCGGAGGCGAGGATCACTCGCCCTTCCTTTTCCTTCTCGCAGCTGGGGTCGGAAGAGCTCGTCCGGTCATACACCACATCGAACCAAGTGCGACCTCATCCTGCTCTCATTCCAGCGGGACGATCTTGCTCTTTACCTCAATCCTCTTCTGAGGCAGCCTCTCGATGTAGTCTTTCGCTGGAAGCTGTTCGGGAACGATCAGTCCCTTGTTCTTGAGCTCGCCGGAGATTATCATCTCGGCTCCTACGGCTCCTGCCGCGCCCACAAGGTATCCGGTGGCATTGGTCTTGAATATCCGATAAGCCTCTTCGTGGGCCATGGTCGTCCACACCTTAGCCATGGCTTTCTTCCCACCCTTCTTGCCAAGGATCTCCACCACGAGTCCCGCGGAACCCTTCACCTTCCCAACAAGCTCGACAGGTCTCGGCATGGTCGCGACGACCACATCTATCGGCCTCACCATCGTGCCCTTGACGTTCACTGGCGTCTTGCTGTGCATCCCCAGCTTCCGCAGCATGTTGCATGCCGCGGCGAAATCGTCGTCGATTGCGATCTTGAAGTCCGCATTCTTGATACCCTTGATGAATCGCGGAATCAGGAACGTCTCCTCGTGTGTCGTGTTGTACACCGGCAACGGACCTATCGGCTGAGGGAACTCGTAGGTTTCCTTCTTGTGGAGGGGCGGCAGGTACTCTATCTTGCCGTCCTTGCATACGGCAGCAGGATATGTCGCTTCGTCGATCATGTCTAGGGGCGACCACAGAGTGAAGAAGTTGTATCCTTTGGCAGCGCCATTGTCTCCGTCCCTGACATGAGCCTCACAGGCTGTGTCGAGCATATCCGCGCCGTATCTGGCAAATATATCTGACATTCCGGGGTCAGCTCCCATTGCGGTGAGGTAGGTGATTCCACTGCCTTCGCACTTCTTCTTCAGAGCATCAAACTTGTCCATGGAATCTACGGACATGCTGAAATCGAGATAGTTCACACGCTCGTCAATCGCTGTTTCACCGATTCTGCCGAGCAGCTCCCATGTGATCGAGGAAACGAGGAGATATGTGCCTTTCAGTAGCTTCTTGAGCGCTTCTTTGTCCAAAGCATCGACCTTCACGACCGACATCTTGTCACTCTTGACCCGCCGAGTCAAAGCTTCAGCAGCGTCCGTTCGCATGTCGGCGAGGACCAGCTCATCCACTTTGGAGTTCTTTGCGAGGTATTCCGCGCACACTAGACCCGTTATTCCACAACCCAACTGAACGACTCTCATCTGTCCCATACGTCCGGGCACGACATGTCACAGGGAGTTTATGCAATTGTCGCGCGTAGCTCAGCGCGTTTGAGCGGTCTGCCTAGGAGCAGATATTGAATACCGAAAATCGCGTTCTAAGAACCGTCTGGCTAGTGGAATGTTGACTCTTCGTCCGTCCCCACAACCCCTTTCGATTTCCTCCCCTATGGGCTTTTCCGAGAGCCTGCTTTGTAGCCCTGCTCCAGTGACTCAAATGCGCAGAGCTGGGCCAACACTGCGACTGCGGCAGCCTCCTTGTTTGAGAAGTCATACTCGACTCTGATTGTGACTGTGGTCAGGTCTCTGACTGGCGTCAAATCTACTGTGGTCCTGATTCCACCATCCTCATACACCATATGCGCCATGTGTTTAGACCAGTCCATTTCGACAATCTTGTGCTTTGCGTCGAAATCGGGCAGGATGTCTCTCATCAACTCAATTGACTTCGATGTGCTGAAAAGATCTTTCAGTTCGCCAGCCACAACATCAATCGGGACCTCGATGGTCATCGATCTCAAGATCTCGGCCACTGCCATTCCCTCCCAACATCGCCTTTCCTCCCCTATGGGCTTTTCCGAGGGTGACTCAACTCCCTTCCTACTTCCTTGCCCGAGTGAACGCTATGACCGCGCCCCCCAAAGCCGTCAGCAAGACGCCAAGGTAAAGCAGTCTATTCATGAGTTTCACGTCCTCAAGTGATGATGAAAAAGGGTGATTCATGTATCCCTCCCACATCACCCAGGACGCGAACAGCATCAGCAACGCGATTACCAAGATAGCCCCGCCGATCACAGATACCATCCTAGCAATCGAAGCCTTCTCCGATGGAACCTTCGTCTTAAGGATCCTGGCCTCATCTGGATGAGTTTTGCTAAGGACTTCCAGCTTTGAGTCCCTCAGGTCTGCGCCACACTTCAGGCAAACGTCGTTTGTGCGAAGGTTGTCCTTCCCGCATTCAAGACATTTGATCGTGGTTGGAAGCAATGTGTAGTCAATTACCTGCCCAGAATCGCTCTCTGTCATTTCCCCGCCGTCGCTGTATCGCGTTTCCTCCCCTATGGTCTTTTCCTGCAGGGAGCCACAACGGAATATCAGAAAGTGCGAGGGCCCGGATATTCGTCTGGAATCTACCGGCATTTAAACCCCCCACCTATAGAATTCACGAATGTTAGGGGCAAATTGACGCCCGATTGTTGGCCTGGAACTTACCAGTGATTAATGCTCCCAGCTTTAATTACCGGTATGATATCTGCGAGGTCGGTCCACTCGCATAGTCGCCTTTGCTCCTCCGTGGTCTTTTCCGAGGGTGTCTCATGCGCTTCTCTTCTCCATTGCTCGGCGTCTCAGCTGCTCCTGAGCCATCTTCTTCTTGTATGCTCGGTCCAATTCGGCAGCATATTCAAAATCCTGCCAGACAAGCGGCCCGGGCGCTATGGTGGCCTCCAAGCACCAAGGCTTGACATGGTCCCAGACGAGCGCAATCCATAGGAAGTCGAATGCTAGGCTAGCATCGACTAGCCCTCGCCTAATCAGTGTGCCTATTCCACTGTAGTAAGTCGATATTGAGTCCAATGCAACATAGCCACACTTTTCTTCGGCTTCTTCGCGATTCTTGAATTCCGAATACATTACCTTCCTGTAATTCTCAGTCATTTCTGGTGACGAGACCCGTAAAACCATTCCGATCAGAAGCTGAGTTCGTCTATCTCTGGCCATTAGTCGCAGCTCGGCTATCGCAAATACTGCGCCTGCAGCTATGCTCACCGACACTATCGCATCAACCACCAACGAAGCGTCTACCATCGCCATTCCTCCGGAGGTGGCATCGCCCTTCCTCGCCTATGGTCTTTTCCGAGGCGGGGCACAGACCGACGCCAGGAAAATGCTCAAGGGGCAAATCCCAAGTATGAGATAACTCGATTCTCCCTTTGCCTCGAGGGTGGTTCGAGGGGGAGGTGAGGAAATGAAAGGTGTAATGATAGTGATGCTTTGCTTGCCAATTGCATTTCTGATGATTGCCCAACCAG
>Ga0315274_10002339_pt1 | contig 28688 bp, 16 predicted proteins | sample YL17G02_20_MG_FD_203700 | JGI IMG/M metagenome (GOLD analysis project Ga0315274, IMG submission 203700) | Sediment microbial communities from Yellowstone Lake, YNP, Wyoming, USA - YL17G02_20 | ecosystem: Environmental > Aquatic > Freshwater > Lake > Sediment | place: USA: Wyoming | collected...
TCCCCCCCTCCCCCCCCCCTCGCCCCCCCTTGCACCTCGTGTCTTCGCTCACCTCTTTGTCTTCCCTCCGCTCTGCCCCTCCCTGAACAAAAAAAAAAAAATCGAAACGAAACGACGAAATCAGGTGCGAACCATGCACGCCCTGTCCCACCGGAACGTCCTCGCGTTCCACGCCTGGTACGAGACCTCCAACCACCTCTGGCTGGTCCTCGAGTACGCGGCCGGCGGCGACGTTCGCGCGCTGCTCGCCGCCGACGGCGGGTGCTGCGGCGGCGGTCCCTCTTCGGCCCCTTCCCCTTCTCCCGCCTCTCCGCCTCCCCGTCCCGCCCTGCCCGAGTCGAGTGCGCACGACCTCGGCGCCGGGGTCGCCAAGGGGCTGCTCGCCCTGCACGCCGCAGGGGGACTGCACTGCGACCTGAAGCCGTCGAATGTGCTCCTGGACGAAGGGGGCTCGCCCAAGCTCGCGGGGTTCGGGCTCTCGAGGAGGCCAGGAGGCGGCAGCGGCAGCGACAAGAGCAGCGGCAGCGGCAGCAGCAGCGGCAGCAGCAGCAACGGCGACAACAGCGGCAAGAGGGAGAGTTCTCCCACTTCCTTTGTGGGCTCGCCGGCCTACCTCGCGCCCGAGCTCTTCCTCGGGGCCAGGGCCTCGATCAAGTCAGACCTCTACAGCCTCGGCTGCTTCCTGCACGAGCTGATGACGGGGGCGCCTCCCTTTGTCGTCGCCGCCGAGGAGGAGGAGGGAGGGAAGAGAGGAGGCCTCGACGGCGACGACCGCGATTCGATGTCCCTGGCCGGGCTCGTCGAGCGGATCCTCTCCCCTTCGCCGGCGCCCCCCCTGCCCCCTTCCGTCGCCTCCGCCGCCGCGGCCGACCTCGTGTCGAGGCTCCTCTCGAAGGACCTCGCTTCCCGCCCGGGCTGGGAGGAGGTCTCCGCGCACCCCTGGTGGAAGAGGCCCCTGGCGAGGCCGGCGTCGGAGGCGGCGGGGGCCTTGGGAATGACGGCCCCGTCGCCGCTGCTGCAGCTCCGCGCGCTCGAGCAGCAGCAGCAGCAGCAGCAGCAGCAGCAGCAGCAGCAGCAGCAGCAGCAGCAGCAGCAGCAGCAGCAGCAGCAGCAGCAGCAGCAGCAGCAGCGGGGGGCTTCGAGCCCTTCTTCTTCTTCTTCTTCTGCGGCCGCCGCCCCCTCATACTCTTGCCCCGATGCGAGGACGAGGGCCGCTGCCGTGGCTGCATGTGCCCGCCGCGTCCTCGAACGGGGAGCGGGAGTAGCAGCGGCCTCGGGGAAGGGGGAGGAGGAGAAGAAGAGCCGGCGTGACGACAACGAGAAGAATAACGACGGCAGCGACGGCGACGAGGACGACGACGAAGACGACGTCACGGCGGAGGGGGCCCTGCCGAACGATTTGCGCCTCACCTGCCACGACGCAGAAGTGGACTTTGGGGACTCTCGGGAGCTGCTCGAGGCAGGAGGGCTTGTGGAGGCTGCAGCAGCAGCAGCAGAAGCAGCTGTCGTTGTTGCCTCCCCGACTCCCGCTCCTCGCACGCCTGCCGCCGCTGCGGTCGTCGGCGTCGAAGAGAGGCCTTCTGTTTCCGCCCGCGTTTCGTCTTCTTCCGCCTCTTCTTCGTCTTCTTCTTCTTCTGCTGCTGCTGCTTCTGCTGCTCTTGAGACGCCGCCTCCGACGCAGCGGCAGCTGCCTCAGGAGCTGCCACCGCAGGCGCCGCAGCCGAGACAGGACGAGCGACAGCAGCATCAGGAGCAAGCGCGGCAGCCACATCTGCGGAGAAAGAAAAAGCGCCGCCCCTCCTCCTCCCCCTCTGCCCTCGCCTCCCTGGCCTGGCACGCGATCGCCGACGCCGCTGTCGCCCCCATCGTCGGGAACCCGAGGCTCGAAAGGGGAGGGAACGGCAAGGAGGGAGGAGAAGAGCAGCAGCGCCTCGCCGCCCCGACCGCCGCCGTGCTTGCCGCGGCGCTCCCGGCCGAGGCGAGGCCGCTCGAGGAGCTGCTCCTCGCCGCGGCCGCGAACGCCTCGTACGCTGCTGCTGCTGCTGCCTCCCCTCCCTCCGCTGCTGCTGCCGCTTCCTCCGGCTCCTCCAGCGGCGACGGCACCGGCGGCGGCGGCGGCGACCCTCTCCGCGCCGCCCTGCTCTCTGTCTACCGCGCCCTCTCGGGCAGCGGCCACCGCCACCGCTCCGGCAGCGGCTCCGGCTCCGGCTCTGGCTCCGGCTCCGGCAGCACCTCCCTGCAGCCCTCTCCCAGAGAGCCCTCCCCCGAAGCCGTCGACGCTCTGCTCTTCTACGTCGGCTCCCTGGCCGCGGACCCCGCCGCGGCCAACGCCGCCGTCAACTCCTCGCTGGCCCTCGCCCTGGTCGAGAGGCTGAAGCCCGCCGCCGCCGGCTCGCGCTCCCGCCCCTCTCAGTCTCCCCCCGCCGTCGACGTCCCTGCCCGCGCCGCGGCGACGCTGGGCGTTCTGGTGAGGCACGCGACCTACGTGGCGGACGAGCTGGCGACGGGCGCGCGCGTCGTCCCGGCGCTGTGCGCGCTGGCGCTCGCGGCCGAGACGGCCCCCGCGGCAGGGGCTCAAGCGACGGCGAGCAGCGGCACCAGCAACGCTCCCGCTCGTCCTTCGGCCTCTCCGGCTGCGAGGAGGGCCGCCGCGGCTGCTCTTGGGGAGGTGCTCTTCTACGCGGCGTCGCAGCAGGAACAGGAACGGGAAGAGGGCGAGAACCAAGGGAGGGGCGCGGCGTCGTCGAAACCTTGGACGACGCCAGCGGCAGCAGCAGCGACGGCAGAAGCACCAGCACCAGCAACAGCAACCCCCTGGACCGCCGCCGCCGCCGCCGCGGCCCCCGTCCTCGTCAGGCTCGCCGGGGACCGAGACGCCGCGGTCGCGCACTGCGCCGCCAAGGCGATAGAGAACATATGCGCGGTGAAGAGGAGGAGCAGGGGGGCCAAGGGCAGCAGCGAGGCGGCATCGACGACGACGGCGGCCGGCATCGATCCCCTCTCCTCGTCGTCCTCGTCGTCGTCCTCCTCCTCCTGCTCCTCCTCGGACCTCCGCTGGCCTCGCGCCCTGATCGAGGCAGGGGCCGCCCCGGCGCTCGCCGCCGTTGTCCGCCGTGGCTGCGAGGCGGCGGCGGCGGCGGAAGCAGAGGCGGCCTCCTCGTCTCCCTCTCCGCTCCCGGGGGTCGCCCTGACCTGCACCGCCGCCTCGGCCCTGGCTCGGCTGCTGCGCCCTCCCGAGTCCGCCGAGGCCGCGCGGGACGCCCTGCGGGCCCTCCCCAGCCCCGAGAAGCTCTGGGCGTGGTTTGGCTGCTGCGGAGACGACGGCGCGTCTGCTCCTTGCGCCCCTCTCGGCGGCGGCGGCGGCGGCGGCGGCGGCAGCCGGCGGCTCCGGCAGAGCTCCGAGCTCGACTTTCCTCTTCGACGCCGGTCCCAGCGGCAGCAGCCGCAGCGGCCCCGCTCCCCGGTCGTCGCCATGCTCTGCGCCCTGCTCGCCAGGGCGGGCTCGGTCGAGAACGGCGGCGGCGGCGGCGGCCCCTCGGCCTCCGTCCCGCTCGGGGACTTTCTGCTCGGGGGCGGCGACGGCGGCGGCGACCCGTCCGCCCCGCTCCCCCTCGGCCGCGCCGCCGCGGCCGCGCTCGCGCCGCTCGTCTGCGACGAGGCGACCTCCGGTTCCTCCTCCTCTGCGTCGCCGTCCCCTTCGCCGCCTCCTCCCCCCTCCGCCCGCGGCCGCGCCCTCGTCGTCGTCGCGATGCTCCTCCGCAGCTGCCCTCGCTGGCTCACCGACGCGTCGCAGGCGAGGCTACTCGTGGCGGCGGACCGCGCGGCCAGGGCCGGGGTCGGAGGGCTCGGCCTGAGCCTCGGCGGCGGCTGCGGCGGTCGCACCGCCGCGACGGCGGCGGCGATCCCGGCCGAGGACGTTGAAGGGCGGTACCTCCGCGCCGCGGCCCGCGCGGTCCGCGAGGCCGCCGTCGCGGCCTCGGCCGCGGCTCTCGAGCGCGCTGCCTGCTCTCTGCGCTCTTCGGGCGCGGGAGGAGGGGTTCCGAGGCCCGAGGAGCTCGCCGCCGCTGTCGCGGCGATCGCGAGCGGCGTCGGAGGCGGAGGAGGAGAGGAAGAAGACGACGACGAAGATGACGAGTTTGGCGACGACGACGACGGCGGCTTCGAACTTGGAGACGACGACGACGACGACGACGGCGACGACGGCACCAAAGAGAGCAGCGAAGCAGCAGGCGAAACATCAGCCGGCGACGTAGGAGGCGACGCCAGGCCGAGGCTGGCTGCGGCTTTGGGCGACGCCCTCGCCGCTTCGCTCCCTCCCGCGGCGGCGGCGGCGGCGGCAGCGGCGGACGCGGAGACTGGCGACGGGGCTCCCTTTCCTTCCTCCCAGCCGTCTGCTTCTGCTCCCCCTTCCTCCGAGTCCCCCGAGCGCGCGAGAGCCCGCACGGCACTCCTCGCCGCCGCAGAGGCCCTGCTTCTGGGCGTCGGCAGCGGCAGCGGAGGGAGGAGCCTGCTCGACTCCCTGCTGCGGAGGAGGATGAGCGGGAGGAGCGGGTGGGAGCCTCGCGGCGGCGCCCCGTCGTCGCCGTCGTGCTCCTCCTCGTCGCAGCAGCAGCTCGGGAGGGCGCTCGCTGCTCACGTCGTGCCCCCTCTGGCGGCCCTGGCGGCAGCCGCGGGCTTTTACGGCGGCGGCGGCGCGCTGCCCTGCCCGCCCTCTCGAGCCGGACAAGCTGCTACTGCTGCTGCCGCTGCCGCTGCTGCCGCTGCTGCCGCAGCCCCCGCCCTGCTGCAGCTGCCGCAGGCAGCAGCTGCGGCGGTAGCGCGCGCGTCTCCGCTCCTCTCCCCTCCTTCTCGAGGCAGAGGCTGCAGCGCCGCCCTCCCTTCGGACGACGCAGACAGGCTCGAAGGGGAACGCGTCCAGGCCCTGCGCCTGCTGGCGGCGCTCGCCTCGGCCGCCGCGGTCGCGGCGGCGGGAGAAGACGACGAGGCGGGAAGCGGCGCCGCCGCTCCCTGCTCCCCTTCGGCGGCCGGCCCGCTGCGCCGCGCCCTGGCCACCGCCTCCCCCGCCGCCGTCGCCGCGGGGCTCGCAGCCCCCGCTCCCTCCCCGCTCTTCGCGGCCAAGCTCGGGGAGGCCCTGCTGGCGGCCGCCTCCGTTTCGAGAGGGGAAGCGGGGGGACGAGGGGGCTCCTCCTCCTCGGCCTCCTCGGCCTCTGCCTCCGCCTCTGCCGTCTTGGAGGCCCTCGCCTCGAGCGGCGCCCTCGACGGGGCCGCCGCCGCGGCCCGCGCTGGCACGGGAGGCGCCCCCGCGCTCTCCCTGCTGCGTTCTGCGGCCTCCAGCGGCGTCGCCGTCCTCGGAGCCGAGGCGGCGGCGGTGGCCTCGCTCGACAGATGCCTCCGCGGGGAGGGGGGCCAGGGAGAGGCCGAGGCGGCGGCGGGGCTCGTCGTCGCTCTGGTTCTCGACAAGTCTTCTTCTTCCTCGTCTTCGTCCTCCTCGTCCCCTTCTTCGTCGTCTTCCCCCTCGTTCGCGGCGTCTGCTGCGTCGAGGCTGGTCGCGCTCCTGGCCCCGCCTGCTGCCGCGGCGGCGACGCTCGTCGCGGCGGCAGCGGCAGCGGCAGCGGCAGCGAGAGCTGGTTCGTCGGCGAGCAACGCCGCTGCGGCTTCCTCTCCCCGCGGCGGCAGCGCGAGCGCGTTCACCTCTTTCGCGACCGCCGCCGCCGCGAGGGCAAACGGCGACTCGAGCATGGGTGACTACAGCATCACGGGCCTCTTTGGAAGCAACAGCGGCTTCGCCTCCTCCCCTTCTGTCGCGAGCAGCAGCAAGAGCAGTAAGTGCGACGCCTCTGCCGCTGCCGTCGTCGTCGTCGCCGCCGCGGCCTCCGCCGTCGCAGAGGCTGCGCCCACGCGCGCCGCCGCGGCCTCGGCCCTCGAGGCCCTCGTGTCGGCGCATCCCGTCGTCGTCTCCTCGGCGCTGCTCAATCCGAGGACGGCGGCGGCCCTGGAGGCGCTCGGAGCGATCGTGAGCTGCTGTTGCCCCCGGAGGAGGAGGAGAAGCGGCGCTGACGAGAACGGAATCGACGACGACGACGAAGACGAAACCTCATCTTTTTCTCTCGCGGCATCCGCCTCGCTCTCCACCGCCCCGGCCCTCTCCGCCCTCCTCCGAGCCATCGCAGCGGCAGCAAGGGCCGCCTCTGTCCCTTCGGGCCTCGTCGTGCGGGCCTCCGCGGCCCTGCCCCCGCTGGCCTCCCTCCGCGCCCTGCGCGGCGCGGTTGGGGGCGTCGTCGCCTCGGCCTCCGCCGCGGCCGAGGGGATCGAGGACGGGTCGGCCCTCGACCCGAGGTTCGCTGCCGTGGCCTCCGCTGCGGCCGCGGCCTCTGCTGCGCTCGACGCTGTGGCTCTGCAGTCGGCGTCTGCCAGCGTCGCTGGCGGAGGCGGAGGCGGCGGAGGCGGAAGCGGCGGGAGCGGAGCGGGAGGAGGAGGAAGCGGCGACAGAGGAAACTCCTCAAGCTCGAACAGCAGCAGCCCCGCCGCGAGAATCGCGGCCCTCGGGGACCTGCTGTCGCACCACCGCCTCAGGCAGGACAGCAGCGGGACGGGGAGCGGCAGCGGTAGGAGCACGCCGAGGAGGAGGTGAAGGAGGCGGTTTCGAAGGAGATGGAGAGTCGTGTCAATGGTTTCATAGTCTTCTCCTTGGTTGCCCCTCGAATTTCTTCGAAAACGGACAAAAAAAAATCAACCACGTCGGAGTCACAATCGACAGAGATTTAGAAACGAGCATCTTCTCCCTCGCTTCCCGCTCGCTCGGTCTCTCTTTCTCTCTCTTTCTCTCTGACGACATGACGCGCTGCTTCATCGCATCGTCTACGAGCAGTCCCTCCCCGATCGCCGCGCGCAGAACGAGCACCGGACGCAGCAGCAGCCGCGTCGTCGTTGCTGCTCCTCGATCGCTGCCCCGCCGCGTCGCCGTCGTCGCCGTTCGCGCCTCAAACGACCAAGACCAAGACAGCAGCTCCTCTCCTCCCTCCATGTTCCGCCGCCTCGCCCTCGCCCTGGGCGTCGCCTCCGCCGCCGGAGGAGCATCAGCAGGCACGGCCAGGGCTGCTGAGGCCATCCCTGCGGATTTGCCCCAGTCGGAGGAGGAATGGAAGTCCAAGCTTAGCTCCGAGGCGTTTTACGTCCTCCGCAAGGTACGCAGTAGCAGCAGCGGAGGAGAATGAACCAACGGAGAGAGAAAGAAAGAGAGAGAGAGAGAGAGAGAGTGCGCACGAGCTGCGAGATAATACGAGAGCAGAAGCGTTCGCTTCCCTCTTCCCGTTGTTTTCCCTCTCAACCTCCTCTCCTCTTTCTCTCCCTCTCTCTCTCTCTCCAAAACACCGTAGCACGGCACCGAGCGCCCCTTCACGAGCCCGCTCAACAACGAGAAGCGCCAGGGAACGTTCACGTGTGCCGGGTGCGGCACGAGGCTGTTCTCGAGCTCGGCCAAGTTCGACAGCGGGACCGGCTGGCCCTCGTTCTTCGCGCCGCTCACCACGGACGGCTCCTCGGTCGAGGAGAGCTTCGACAACGCCTTTTTCATGCGGCGGACAGAGGTCCACTGCGTCAAGTGCAAGGGGCACCTGGGACACGTCTTCCCCGACGGGCCGAGGCCGACGGGGCTGCGGTACTGCATGAACGGGGTGTCGCTGGAGTTTGTGCCCGGCAGCAAGGCGTGAGGAGGAGGAAGAAGGGAAGAAGAGGAAGAAGAGGAAGAAGAGGAAGGGAGGAAGAAGAGAGAGGAACGAGAGGAGAGGGGAAGAAAACCCTTTTCCTTTCTTTCCCCCTCGCTCTTTGTTGCTGTAAGCAGGCGGTTCTTTCTTTCTGTCTTTCTTCCGATCCGATCCGATACGGTATCGTGATATTGCAGGGAGGGAGGGAGAGAGAGAGAGACAGAGTCGGGCGCGGAGGCGCGGCGCGCGCGGGCGCTCAAGAGAGAGAAGGACGAGGGTTGAGAGAAACCTTCGACCACTCCTCACTCTTCGAAAGACAAAGAAAAAATTCGCCGCCACCAACCAAAAAAACTCGCAACAATGTCTTCCGCCCTCCTCGCTCGCAACGCGGCCCTCTCCGCCGCTCCCGCCCGCCGCGCCGCGGCCCCGCGCCGTGGCGGACCCGTCAAGGTCGTCGCCAAGGGTGACGGCGCTCGCGTCGACCGCTCCAGCAAGCGCGACGTGATGTGAGTTTCGTTTTTTTTCTTTTCGTTTCCGTCTCCGCCTCCTGATTTCGTTCGCCGCGAGGGTTTTTTTTCTCTCTTCGCGCTGATCTAGGAAGACTCCATCATCGCCTCGCTCAAGCTAGCAGATAGGATTGCGATGTTTCTGTGCCGTGCACGCATGAATCGGCGGAAGAGACGGGCGAAAGAGAGGGCGAGACTCGCGATATTGGGATCCTTGTTGTCGTCGTCGCCTCAGAGAGAGGGAGGGCGTCGCTGCTGGCCAAGCACTCTGGCGATTTCAAGACGACTCACCACCTTTTTCTACCTCTCTCTCTCTCTCTCTCTCAACAACTCAACTACGCAGCGTGTCGCCCTCGATCCTGTCCGCCGACTTCTCCCGCCTCGGACAGCAGGTGAGAAAAAAGAATCAAAGGGCAATTACGAGCATGAAAAACTCTTGAAAGATCAATCACCGCCGCGCGCGGAAGGAGCTTTGGTGCCAGCCGCCCTCCTTCTTTCTCGCCTCCTTTCTCTCAACCTCACCTCCTCCTCTTTCCTCTCTTCCTCGTCTCCCCCGCCCCCCCCCCCTCTTCCCCCTCCTCCACGACTCCAGGTCGTCGACGTCATCGAGGCCGGGGCCGACTGGGTCCACGTCGACGTCATGGACGGCCGCTTCGTCCCCAACATCACCATCGGGCCGCTCGTCGTCGACGCCATCCGCCCGCTGACCGACGCCGTGCTCGACACGCACCTGATGATCGTCGAGCCCGAGCAGCGCATCGCGGACTTCGCCAAGGCGGGCTCCGACATCATCAGCGTCCACTGCGAGCAGGCCTCCACCATCCACCTGCACCGCGTCGTGAACGCGATCAAGGACCTGGGCGTCAAGGCCGGCGTCGTGCTCAACCCGGGGACGCCGCTCTCGGCGATCGAGGAGGTGCTCGAGATCGTCGACCTGGTGCTGCTGATGTCCGTCAACCCCGGGTTCGGCGGCCAGAAGTTCATCGAGTCGCAGGTCGACAAGACGAGGAGGCTCAAGGCCATGTGCAACGCGCGCGGCGTCAACCCGTGGATCGAGATCGACGGCGGCGTGACTCCCGCCAACGCCTACAAGCTCATCGACGCCGGAGCCAACGCGCTCGTCGCGGGCTCGGCTGTCTACGGTGCCAAGTCGTACGCCGAGGCGATCAAGGGGATCAAGAACAGCAAGGCGCCCGCCGGCGTTCCCGCGTAAAGAAAGAGAGAGAGAGGGAAAGAGCATTCTCCCTCTTTGCTTTTTACAAGGGGTAAAAAAAGCACCAGGGATAGTGAATGGAAAAAAAAGAAAGAAAGGGTTGAGAGAGAGAAATTTGTTTTCCCCCAATTTTTTCCCGCAACTTTTCTTCCGCGTGCCTTTCCCGGTATAGCGTCGTTCTCTCGGATTTCGAGCATTGTGTGACTGAGATGGAAAGAGAGAGAGAGAGAGAGAGAGAGAGAGAGACGACGATATTATCATAATAGAGAAAGTTTTTTCATTTTCATTAATTCACAGAGCGATGAAAGACTTCAAAAGCAAGACAAGAGTTGAAAGCGCAAAAACAAAAAAAATGAGAGCGCAAAGATATTCCTGCGCTACTGCATGCACGCGGCGACCATCCCGAGGGCCTCGGTGGGGACGCCCGGGAGCGCCGCCGAGAGCGCAGCTAGGGCCTCGACGTTGTTGTTCGATGTCTTTCCCGCCGCCGCCGCGGAAGCGGAAGAGGCCGCGCGCGCCGCGGCCGCGGCCTCCGGGATCCTCGCGGCCGAGAGCAGCGAGCACAGGGCGTCGATGACGGCGGAAGAAGGAGCAGCAGCAGCAGCAGCTGCAGAAGAGGGGCCGAAAGCCACGGCGGCGCAGGGGTCCCCGGTGGAGAGGTAGGCTCGGAGGAGCTCGCGCGGGCCGCTGCTGCCGTCGCCTCCGCCGCCGGTCCCGCTCCGCCCTCCTCCTCCTCCTCCCCCCCCTCCCCACGCGCGCCGGAGCGACGCCCAGTCCCGCCGCGCCTCCGAGCGGAGCTGCACGGGGTCCCAGCGGCCCTGGGAGGAGGAGGAGGAGGGGCCGCGACGGGCGCGAGCAGCTCCGTCGCCGCCCCTCGACCCCTCGTCGCCCCTCGAGGGCCACTGCACGCCGAGGCGGGCTCGCCGCGCGAGCCGCAGGAGCCTCTCCCTCGCGGGCTTCGTCGGGTCCCTGGCGTCGCCGCTCTCTTCTTCCTCTATCTCTTCTGCGGAAGACGAAGAGGGAGAAGAGGCTCCCTCGCCCGAAGAAGCAGCGGAGGAAGAGGAGGGCTCCTCTCCTCCGTCGTCGCAGGAGAGCATCTCGGCTTCCGACTCCGCCTCCCCCTCCCCGCCGCGTCCGTGTTCGCTTTCCCTTTCGCTCTCGCTCTCGCTCCCCGGCGGCGTCGCCAGCGGGGAGCGGGAGAGCTCCTCCTCGTCTTCCCCGTCCAGGGGCGTCGTCGCACGCTGGCGGCGATCGCGGCGGCGGCAGCGGCTGCTGCCCGCAGCAGCGGCTGCGGCAGAGGCGGCGGCCCGGACGACAGCCGCGGCGACGGCGCAGGGCCCGTCGGCCGCCGCGGCCGCGAGCGCGAGTCCCGCTGCGGCGACCGTCGGCGCCGCCCCGCCGCAGAGGGAGCGGCTCGTCGCAGCAGCGGCGGCGGCCGCAGAGGCAGAGGCACCAGGAGAAGAATTACCGTCGTTGACGACGCTCTCGGCCTCGCGGGAGAGCGAGGCCGAGACGCACCTCGCCGCGAGCGCGGCCGGGAGCGCCTGCGCCGCGTCGCGGACGACGGCATCAGCAAGAGCCGCCTCGAGGCTTGCTCGCAGCGACGAAGAGGAGGAGGTGCTTTCGTCTTCCTCTCCTCCTCTCCCCTGCCGCCACCACCCTCGCGCCCCGACCAGTGCGGCGACGGCGGCCACGCCGGGGTCGGCGCCGAAGCGCGCCGCGAGCGCGGCGGGCGAGACGCCGACGGCGGCCGCGCCGCCGCCGGGGCCGCGCTCCCCCGCCCCCCGTCCCCCGGGCCCGGAGCCTCCTCCGTGCTCGGCGATCGCGGCCGCCAGGCGCGTCGTGGCGTCGTCAGCGGTGGAGCCCCGGCCGCTGCCGCCGCCGCCGTCCCCGGCGACGGCGACGGAGACGGGGACGGCCTCGGCGCCCGCGGCGCGCCGGACGTGCAGCCTCCGCGACCGCAGCACCGCCTCGAGCCGCGCCCCCCGCAGCTCGCAGGGCCACAGCGGGCTCCCGCTCCCGCCCGCCGGGGAGAGGGAGACGATGCGATCGCGCTCGGGGAGCAGGCAGGGAGCGACGAGGCGCAGGATGCCGGTCTCGGGAGGAGGGCGGTGCGGCCCCTCGCCGCCGCCGCCGCCCGCCTCGCCGTCCCGCCGCCGCCGCCGCCGCCCGTTGCCCCCCTCGGGGCCCAGGACGACCTCGACGTCCACCGCCGCCCTCGTGAGCATCCTCGTCGCGGCGTCGACGACCTCGAGCCTCCTCGGCGAGGCTGCCAGCGCGTACAGGTGCCTCAGGGCCTGCAGGTGCTGCCGCTGGTCCGGCGGCGACAGCGGCAGCGCGGGCCACAGCGCCGCGAGCAGCGCCGCCGTCGCACGCGGCGAGGTGCAGAGCGAGAGCCTGCCCCCGCCCAGGAAGAGGAGCCCGAGCGCCAGCGACGACGCGACGTGCGAGCCGTGCGAGACGCTGCCGGACCCACCCGGGAGCGTCAGCCTGCGCCGCAGCCCGCGCAGCAGGCGCAGGGCGGCGAGGTCGCCCGACCCCGAGAGCACCGCGCCCAGCGCGAGCGCGGCCGCGCAGGCGGCGCCCTCGAGGTCGGCGCGGTCGGCCCTGCCCCAGACCGCGGGCGTGCCCGAGCTCGCGTCCGGGGCCGAGCACTTGACTGCGAGCAGGCGCACGACCAGCGAGTGGAGCGTGGAGGCGGCGCGGGCGGCGTGCGTGCCCGCGAAGCGGAGGCCCATGGCCAGGGCGGCGCCCGAGAGGGAGCTTATGTGGCAGAGGCACGCCGCCTCCATGTCCCGCGTCTCCTCGCGGGTGCCCCTCCTCCTCCTCCCGCCGCCGCCGCCGCCCGGGGCCCCCTTAGCCGCCGTCCCCCCCTCTCTCGCGGCGGCGGCCTCGACCAGCGAGTCGCGCCTGTACTGGCGCCACAGCCGCGCGGGCCGCTCGCTCTCGGCGGCGGCGACGGCGGCGAGGTCGCCGCCGTTCACGCCGGCGCCGGCGCCAGCGCCGCGCAGCGAGGCGCGCCCGCGCGCCGCAGCGGCGCCCAGCATCAGCTCCTCGAGCGGCTCGGCCGCCGCCGGCGGCAGCTGCGCGCGCAGCCACTCCTCGCTGGGCTCGATGTCGTCCCACAGCACGAGCGCGCGGGCGAGCACCTTGAGGCCCACGAGGTCCGGCCTCGAGCGGCGCAGCTCGAGCGCCGTCGCCGGCGGCGCGAGCGCGCGCGCGGCGCCCTCGTCGCCGGTGCGCAGGTGCGAGAGGGCCAGCGCCGCGGCGGCGCCCGGGGTCGTCGCGACGGAGTTGGGCAGGGTCCCGTCGAGGATCAGGGTCGCCGTCGCGGGCTCTGCGTCGTGGTGGTGGCGCGCCGCCGCCGCGGAGGACGAGGGGGGGGCCGCGGGGGGCGCGGCGGCGCCGTCGGCCCCTCTGCGCTGCGCCCCCTCGAGCCCCGCGGCGGTGCCCCTGACGCCGGCTCCGCCGCCGCGGAGCAGGGAGGCGAACCTGTCTTCGAGCGACAGAGAGGCCGTCGTGGCGGCGGAAGAAGAAGGAAGGGGAGGGAGCGCTGCCGAGGCCGAGGCCGACGAGGAGGAGGGGAAAGGGAGGGCGTTTTCTCCCCCTCGTCCTCTGCCGCCGCGCCGCCGCGCCGCCGCCGCCGCCGAATCGGAACGACACCACCCCGGCGCGCGCCATGGAGGCGCCGGCGGGCCCCCCATCCTCGCCACCAGCCTCTCCCGCAGCGCCCTCCCTCCCCTGCCCAAGCAGACCATCCCCAGGGCTAGGCCAGCACAGAGTCCGTAGGCCTCCCCGTCGTGCGAAAGCTGGTCCCGAGAGGCCGGCGAGGGGCTCGGGGTGGAGACGACCGTCGTGCCGTCGGGCCCGACGGTCACAACGGGCGCCGAGGAGGGAGCGGAGGAGCCGCTCGAGGCGGCGGGCCTCTTCCCGAGCTCCTCGAGGAGCATCGCTGCCGTGGGCCCGTGGCCCGAGTCGAGGAAGAGGAGGCCGAGGCCAGCGAGGGCGGCTGCCTGCATCGCCGGGGAGACCTCGAGCTCGCCCGCGGCGGCGGAGGAGGCAGCCGCTGCCGCCGCTGCCGCTGCAGCGGCGGCCGCCGCTGCCGCCGCCGCCCCTCCCCCCGCGCTCGGCTGCGAAGACGAGGCGCCGGCACCGAACCCACCCACAGAGCCTGCGGCGAGCCCCTGCAGCCTCGACGGCACGTGCAGCAGCAGCGCTCTCGCCGTCTGCGCGTGGCCCGACGCGACCCTCGAGGCGGCAACGCCGAGCAGCAGGCCCACTCCCGTGGGCGAGTGCTCCGCCGCGAGGTAGCGGTACGCGTCCGCCTGCTGCAGCCCGCGCAGCCTCCCTCCCAGACCGGCTCCCAGCAGCAGGCCCGCGTGGGCGTAGGTGGGCTGGTGTCCCGGAGCGGGGCGGGCGTTGGCGAGCCAGGCGCGGTCGGCGGCGTCGGCGGCGAAGGAGCTGGCCGCAGGCGCGGCGCCGCCCTTCCTCCCGCTCCTCGCGCCGCCGCCTCGGAAGCCGCGGTCGGCCAGGCAGCGCATCGAGGCGGCGCCGCCGCCTCCTTCGCCGTCGCCGTCGTCGAACCTCGCCAGAGCCAGGCCCGCGGCGACGCCGTTGTGGAACTCCGCCCAGGCCGTCAGCTCGGAGGCGGCGCCGCCGCCCGGCGCGGGCGGCACCGCCGAGACGTCGAGCGCGACGACGGCCCGCGTTGCCGCCGACGGGCCGCCCCCGCCCCCGCCTCCCTCGCCGCCTCCCCCCCCTCCGAGGCCCCCCGACAGCACCCCGGACATGCAGAGCGGGGGCAGCAGCAGCGGCGCGGCGGGAGGCGGCGGCCTGCTGCCCAGCGCCAGCGCGCCCCTGCCGACGGGGGCCGACAGCGCGCGGACGGCGTGCGCCGTCAGCCGCTCCTGCAGCGCGCGTGCGCCGGCGTCGCCGCCGCCGTCGGGCTGGCTCAGGTAGGCCGCCGGGGCGCGGACCGCGGCGGGGCGGGACGCGTCGAGCAGGGCGGCGACGGCGGCGAGGCGGCCGTCGTCCCCCTGTCCCCCGCCGCCGTCCCCGCCGCCGCCCCGGCCCCCCCTCCGCCGCCTCCTCCCTGCCCCGCCGCCGCCTCCGCCCCCGAGGCCTCCCGCGGGGGCGCGCAGCGGGCGCGTCAGGGCGTCGGCGCCGCGGGCGCTCCAGGGGAGGAACGCGGCCGGGATGCCCGAGGCGTCCTGGGTCTCCCCCTCAGTCGCTGCTGCCCTCGAGGCGGCGGCGGCGGGGGAGGAAAAGGCGTCCCTGCCTCGACCTCCAAACTCGCCATCGTCGCCGTCGTCGTCGTCGTCGTCGTCGGACGAGGAGAAAGAGGCCCCGAAGGCGTCGTCGTCGCCTTCGCCGTCGGACAAGCCTCCGACGGCTGCAGCTGCAGCGGCAGCGGAGGAAGAAGAAGACGGCAACGCAGAGGCTGCGAGCCTCCTCGCGTGCGGCGGCACCAAGCGGGAGAGGGCCGCGGCGCCGCCCTTGAAAGACGACGGCGAGGAAGCAGCAGCATTGGCAGCAGCAGCTCTTGCCGGCGTCGGCGGCGCATGCGGCGACGGAGACAAGGGAGGGGCAGGCTGCTGCTGCTGCTGCTGCTGCTGCCGAGGCGGCGGCGCCCCGGCGGCCCCGCCGACGCTGAGCCTGCTGCGGCCCCTGGCAGCCGGCGGAGGCTGCTGCTGAAGAGGGGGAGTAGGGGCGGCTGCCGGAGCAGCAGCGGCGGCGGGCAGGGGGGCAAGAGCCCCCTCTCCTCCTCTCCTCTCTCCTCCTCCCCTCCTGCCCCTCCCCCCTCCGGCGTCGGCCGCCGTCGCGGCGACGTCGTCCCTCCCGAGCAGGACCAGGGCCCGGACGCCGAGGAGCCCCCCCCGCCCCGCGGCCCCGACGCCTCCGACGACGCCCGCGGCGGCCCTGGCGGCCCGCAGCGCGCTCCGCAGCGGGGCGCCGATCCCGGGCGGCAGCGCGTCGAGGTCGGCCGGGGACCAGCCGCGCGAGGCCAGCTCCGAGGCGGCGCGGGCGCCGGCGCGCTCCAGCGAGCGGCGGAGGGCCCGCGCGAGGGCGGAGGGGGGGGCCCGAGGCGCGGCGGCGCCGCCGCCGCCGCCGCCGCCCTCGGCCAGGAGCTCCCGGCACTCGGCCGCGGCCTCGCACAGGGCGCCGTACGCCGCGAGCACCGCCGCGGAGCGCGGGGCGGCCGAGCGGAGGGAGACCACCGCGGCGTCTGGCGCGGCCGCCTCGGCCGCCGCCGCGTCGCCCTGGACGGCGGCGCGCAGGCAGGCGTGGATGTCTGCCGGCGGCCGCAGCGGCGCGAGCTGCTGCCGTCGAGCAGCGCCCGGCGACGGCGGCGATCCGTCGAGGCCGAAGGCGAACGCAGGGCCCCGCTGCTGCAGCGGGAAGAGGCACGGGTCCCCCCCGGCGTCCCGCCAGTAGAGGTCGCGGTAGGAGGCCGCCGCGCCCGCGACGGCGGCGGCGGCGGCGGCGTCGCCGCTCTGGCCTCCGACGACGGCGGCGCTCCCCGCGCCCGAGACGGCGGCGACGGCCCCGGAGAGCGCCAGCAGCGGCCGCCTCGCCGCGCGCAGGTGGCACCACTCCAGCTGGCTGAGCTTGAGGTCCTCGTAGACCGCGTGCAGGGCCTGGAGGAGGCGAGCAGAGAGCGGGTGGAGCGCCGAGACGGCGACGGGCCGAGGAGGGGCCGCCGAGGCCGAGGCCGAGGCCGCCGCCGCTGGCACCGCTGCCACCGCTGCCGAAGCTCCGGTCCCGAGCCAGGGGAGCTGCGCCGTCGACAGGAGCTCCGCGTGCTCCGGGCTCGCCCGCAGCCTCTCCCAAGGGGAGGGGGAGGGGGAGGGGGAGGAAGCGGCGGCGGCGGGGGCAGGCGAGGGCGAAGGCGAAGGCCGAGGGGGAGCGGGCGAGAACGAGGCCAGCGGCAGGCCCGTCGCCCACGAGAGCAGCGCGCGCTCAAACGCGGCGAGCTGCCTCCCCGCCCTCCCCGCCCTCGTCGTCGCCGCCGCCGTCGTCGTCGTCGCTCCCTCTCCCCCCTCGGCCGTCTTCACCGTCAGGGCGCGGAGGGCGTGCGCCTCCGCAGCGGGCAGCGCCAGCGCTGCCGCCGAGAGCAGGCGCGCCGGGAGCGGGGAGCAGGGGCCCGCGGCGGCGAAGTCGAGGCGGACGACGGCCCTCCTCGGGCGGCGCTGCTGCTGCTGGCCCAAAAAAGAAGGAGTGGAGGCGGGCGGGAGGCGCTCGACGACCGCGGCGGTGACCCTCGACCCCACGGCGTCGTCGGCGAGGCCGGCCACCATCATCGTCGTCGTCGCCGTCGCCGCCGTCGTCGTCGCCGTCGTCGTCGCCGCCGCACCGGCCGCCGTCGGAGCGCGCGCAGCATCGGACTCGGCGGGAGGCGGCAGCGGCGGCAGCACAGCCTCGGCGGGAGGGAGCGCGACCTCTCCGACCCCCCTCGTGCCGGCGTAGAGCCGCAGCACACCGTCGTCGTGGAGCAGCAGCAGGTCCTTCCGCTTCTCCCCGCGCGTCGCGGCGACGGCGGCGGCCGAGACGACCCCTTGGACGCGGGCGGCGACGCGCCAGGAGGAGGGAGAAGCAGAGGAGGAGGAGGAGGAGGAAGAGGAAGGGCCCCTCGGGGAGAGCGAGAGCACCGCGCCGCTCCTCTCGGCCTCCGCCAGTAGCAGCAGCAGCGCCGGCGAGGAGGAGCGGGAGCCCCCTCTACACCCTCCGTCGCCTCCGTCGTCGTCGTCGTCGTCTCCAGAGGCGGCGACGACGCGCGTTGGGGCAGGGAGGGGAACAGATTCTTCAAGTCCTCCTTCGCACGCAGCAGCAGCAGCAGAGTGCCAGACGCGGCGCGCGACGAGCGGACAGCGCGGGAGCACGAAAGAAGAGGAAGAGAGAGCACCAGCAGAGTTCATAGCGTCGGCGTCGGCGGCAGCAGCGGGAGACGACGACGGCTGCAGCGAAGGGACGGCGACGCCCGCCACCGCAGCCGCGGCAGCCGCCGCCGCCGCCGCTGCCGCCGCCGTCGCGCCTCCGCTCGCTCCCGCGGGGGAAAAAGCCGCGAGGGAGAGCGAGCCGTCCGGGAGGTAGAGCGAGGAGCGCCTTTTTTTTTGTTGTTGTTGTTGAACGAGAGAAAAAGTCGAGGGTCAAGCGAGAGCGACACTCACTTTTTTTTCTTTTTTGTCGCCGTCTCCAACTGCAAAAAAGAAAAGAAAAAAAAGCAAGACAAAATGGCCGAAACGATCGAGGCGCGCTTCAAAAAGGCCGTGTGGCTCATCCGCAACGGGCCCGCCGAGAAGTCTTCGAACGAGACCAAGCTGCTGTTCTACAGCTACTTCAAGCAGGTAAAGAAAGAGAAGAAGCGAGCAGCGGAGGAGGCGGCGAAGAAGAGACTGCGAGCGCCAGCGAAAGAAGAACAAATCGATCGATGGTTTCTGCGGCGGAAAAGCGACCGAATGCTTGGCCTCCTGTCTCCTCGCGTTCCTGTCCCCCTCTCGGCCTTTCGACCCTCAGTCGGGAGGAGAACATGAGGCTCTTTGTCCACATGCGGAAGAGGAAGGAAAGAGGAAGCGGAAGCAGGGGGAAGGAAGGGGGCAAAGAGGCGCGAGCGAGCGAGAGACCCCGTCGCGAGAGTTTTTCTCCGCCGCGATTAGGCTAAGGTTCCAAAGACTGGGCCGCTCTCTCCGCGCAAAGGCAGCCCTCTCTTTCGAAACCCGATTCCGATCCTCGGGCCAAGCTGGCCGCCGCAGACGGCGCGAAAGAGCGAGAGGGGCGCGCAGGGCGTTCGAAAGCGGGAAGAAACAAGGGAGGAAGGCAACGCTTTTTTTTCTTCTTCCGCCGCGATGGGCAAAAAGCAAAGCAGCAGCAGCGCTCTCTCGACTCTCTCGACTCTTCGCTCGACTCGCCCGCTCTCTCTCCTTTTCTCAACCTCGACCCCTCGAACAAACACCCCAACTCCCATCACCCAGGCCACCGTCGGCGACGTCCAGGGCGACAGGCCCGGCTTCCTCTCCCTCGAGGCCCGCGCCAAGTACGACCACTGGGCGAAGCTGACCGGGATGAGCAAGGAGGAGGCGATGCAGGCGTACGTCGACCTGATGGGCGACCCCGAGGTCTGGGAGAAGCACGAGCTCCTCTCGCAGTACGACGCGGCCGCGTTCGCGCTCGCGTGAGACTGCGACGAGAGGCGGGGCAGAGAGAATTTTGAGATCGCGACAACGACGCGAGAGCAAGGAGAGAGAGCGAGAGCGAGAGCGAGAGGAGAGAGGGAGAGAGAGCGCGTGTAAAAAGACGCGACGCGAGCACTCTCCCTCTCGAGGTCAAGAAAGAGGAGAATGAAAAAAATGCAAAGAAAGAAGGGGGGGGGGAAGAGAGAAAAATCCGCACCTTCGCCCCTTGCCCGCCGTGGCCGCGGCCAGCGCCGCGGCCCGCGCGGTCGCTGCTGCCGTCGGGGAGAGGCCCAGCTGCTGCTGAGCGGCAGCGGCTGCTGCTGTCGGCACAGGGGCGCCGGCTGGCGTCCGCGGCATCCCCGCCGCCGCCGCTGCTCCTCGCCACGCCGCCGCCGCTGCTGCTCCGCCTCCTCCCGGGGTCGAGGCGAAAGCGCCGCCGCTGCCGGTGGAGTTCTGGGGAGCGCCAGCGCCAGCGCCGGCGGCAAGAGCGGAAGAAGAGTGGCTCGGAGCTGCCGCTGCCGCTTTCGCGGAGCAGCGGGAGAGAGCCCAAAGCGTCGTCGTCGCCGTCGTCGAGGGAGTAGCCGCAACGGCAGCAGAAGGCTCCGAAGCATCGCTCCTTGTCGTGACCGCAAACCACCCCGTGTCCCGCAGCTCGATCCGGTCGCCGAGCGCGGGACAGGAAGCCGGAGAAGAGCCGGAGGAGGAGGGAAGCAGCCTGCCGACAAAGAGCACCGCCTCCCCGCCGAGGTCCCCGAGCTCGCCTTCCTCTCCTTCTGCGGTCTGTCGTCGTCCTCCCCGCACCCACTCTTCTGCGGTCCCCTCCGCGTATCGGATCGCGGGGAGCGTCGCTGGCTCCTCCATCGGGTGCGACAGCACGACGGGAGGAGGAGGAGGAGGAGGAGCAGGAGAGGACGGTGAAGGAGGAGGAGGAGCGGGAGCAGCGCCCGGAGAAGCAGAGGAGCGAGAGAGCAGGAGCCCGCACCCGCGGGGCAGCCTCCACGCCCGGTCCCTCCCGCCCCTGTCGAGCGGGCACTCCACGGCGACCGCCCCCGGGCACAGCGAGACGACCGAGGACTCGCAGACGACGGCGAGGGCCTCGTCGGCGCAGCCGGAGGAGCCGCGGGAGTCGGCGTCGGCAGTGTCGTCGTCGGAGTCGTCGTCGTCGGGGGAAGGAGGAGCGGAAGAACCGCCGCCGTTGGAGGAGAAGTGGCAGTACTCTGCTGCCACCACCCTCTCCGAACAGGTGTATCGCTTCATGGTGACGCCGCAGGCCGAGGAGAGCACCGTTCGCCCCCTGAAGTAGAGCTCCTCGTCGTAGCACGCGGACGCGGAAGAAGAAGAGGAGGTTGAGGAGCTGGTCGGGGCGGAGCTCGCGACGCCGCCGGCAACGACGCGGGACGAGCCGCTCGAGCAGAGCACGTCGAATTGGAGCTGCGGAGAGTTTTTTTGTTTTTTTTTCGATCCAAGGTAGACGTGAGTGCAGTGCTTCGCTTCTCCTCTTGCCTCTCGGCGCATCGGTCGAGTGGCGACGAGGGAGAGAAAGAGAGCGCAAAAAGAGAGCGAGGCATTGAAAACGGGAAAGATCAAGCGAGACCATCGATGGATCGACGACGTCATTCGCCCTGCTCTTCTCTCTTCGTCTCTTCTTTCTCTCACCCCCTCCTCCGCGGCCTCTGCGGCCAGCGTGGCCGCGCCTGCCCCGGTCGCGGGACTGGAGAGCGTGCAGGGCACGCGGCCCGAGTCGGAGGAGGCGCAGGGAGGCCACTCCATTTTTGAGCTCGAGCCTTTCTTTCAATCTTTTTCGTTTTTATGAGCGTGGACCTTGACAATGCTTCCCTCCCTCTCTCCCTTGCTCTTTTCGCTTTCTTTTTTTCCGGGACAAAAAAGGTGGAGAAAAGCTCTTTACAAAAAAAAAAGACGCCTTTGAGAAACGTTACATTCCTTTCGCATGTGAGATCAGAAAAAGCGCGACACACACAGCTGCGAGAATCAAACCCAAAAAAGAACAAGGGGGGGAAGAAAGAAAAAAAGAAAAACACTTCACCCGATGCTCAGGAACCGCGCCAGCACCCCCTGGCCCGTCAGGATCTCGATCACCGCGATCGAGATGATCGCCACCATCGCGACCCTCCCGTTGATCGTCTCGGCGTTCTTGTTGAAGCCCCAGCCGAAGAACGGCGACAGCGGCGGGGGCAGCACGCGGCGGTCGCGGTCGTACGTCTTGAGCAGCGCCTGCACGGTGCCCGTGGGCGGGCCCAGGGCGTCCTCCTCCTCGAGCGCGGCTGCTGCCGCCGCCGCCACCGCTGCTGCTGCTGCCGTCCTCTGTTGCTGCTGCTGCTGCAGGGAGGCAGAGGCGATGGCGGAAGAGGAGAGTCGCTCCTCCGGGGAAAGAGGAGCCGCCGAGGCGGCCGCGGCAGCCGCGGCGCCCCGCGCCGCAAACGCCTCGTCGTCCTCGTCCTCGAGGCTCATCACCATCGACGCCCCCGCGCTTGCGCCCGCCCCCGCGCCCCCGCCGAGCAGCTGCGCCGGAGCCCACCCGGGCCTCGGGGCGCAGGCCGGGAGCTTGTCGACCACCAAGTCCGCGAGGTCCCCGATGAACCGCGCGTCGGTGTTGAGCGCCGGCACGCGCCGCCACTGCGTGATGCCCGACGCCGCAGCGAGCTCGCGGTACTCGACGTCGATCTCCTCGAGCGTCTCGATGTGCTCCGAGACGAAGCTGACGGGCACGGCGAGCATGGCTTTGGTGCCGTCCCTACCCATCTCGCGGATCCTCTCGTCCGTGTAGGGGGTCAGCCACTCGACGGGCCCCACGCGCGACTGGTACGCCAGCGAGTGCGCGTTGCCGTACCCCTTCTCGCGGACGCGGCCCATGATGAGCCGGACGCAATCCTCCATCTCGGCCTGGTAGGGGTCCCCCTCGAGCACGTAGGACACGGGGACGCCGTGCGCCGAGAAGAAGATCTCGACGATCGACGGGTCGGCGAACTTGTCGAGCTCCGCGGCGATCAGCGCGGCCATCGCGTCGAGGTAGCCGCGGCGCCAGTACCAGCTGCTGACGACGGCGTGGCGCATGCCCGCCAGGGCGGGGTCCGCGTCCATCATCGCCTCGAGCAGCCTCAGGGACGAGCCCGAGGTGGAGATCGAGAACTGCGGGTAGAGCGGGAGCACGATCAGGTCGGTCACGCCGTCGCGCCGCAGCGCCGCGACGGCGTCCTCCATAAACGGCTTCCAGTAGCGCATCCCGACGTAGACGCGCGCGTCGGTGCCCCTGGCCTCCAGCGCGCGCTCGAGCGCCGCGGCCTGCTCCATGGTGATGCGCAGCAGCGGGGAGCCGCCGCCGATGGCGCGGTAGCCCTCGGCGGACTTGGGGGCGCGCAGCGTCGAGATGACCTGCGCGAGCGGCCTCTGCAGGAAGCGCACCGCCGCGGGGAGGCGGATGATCGAGTCGTCGGCGAAGAGGTTGAACAGGAAGGGCTGGACGTCATCGAGCGTTTCCGGTCCGCCGAGATTCAGGAGGAGGACGCCGACCTTGCGGCCCTGGGCGTCCGGGAGCCAGGGGCGCGGGGGGGCGGGGGTCGGGGAGGAGGAGGAGGTCGAGGGCAACGGGCTCTCGCTCGGGGGGGTGAACGCGAACGAGGCGGAGCTCAGCAGCGACGACACCGAGGCCGCCGCCGAAGCCTCCTTCTCGGTATCCTCGGACGCCGGGGAGGGGGCGACGGCCGAGGGCGGGCGCGGGCCCCTCTCCGGCTCCGACGGCGACGAAGGAGAAGGAGAAGACGCAGAAGAGGCCGAGGACGGCGACGGCGAGGTCGAAGCGGAGACCACCGACGACCAATCGTTGCGTCGGCGCCGGTGATGCCTCGCGGGAGGCGCCCTGTTATCGTTGTCGAGTTTTTCGTTCGTTTTGTTTTCAAGAGACAGGAGGGGACGGAGCGTGAGCGACGAGCGCGGTCTTCAGTGCTAAGGTCGCGGGGCAGCGGGGGGCGGAACAGGGCAGAGAGGATCGCGAGCTCTGTCGACGTTGGCCACGTCGAGTTTGGCCAAGCAACAGCAGCAGCAAGCGTGTGTTCCGTTTTCTTGTTTCGCATGACGCCTCGCCCGGCGAATTTCGCGGCGTCTCGGCTCAATCCGCTTCGACAAAGGGGCACACAAGTGGGTCGTACGCGCCCACCTCGCGCTCGAGCTATCGAAAGGCAACAGGAGAAACACTTTCAAAGACGCACCTGCCAAACGGCGACGACAAAGGGACGGCTGCCGCCGACTTTCTTCTCGACGCCGGCAGCGATGCCCTTGCAACAGCGGCGACGACGCCGCGGCCCGAGCACGAGGCCACGGGCGCCGAGAGCGCCTGCATCGGCGGTCGCGGCATCTACGAGAGGAGACTGTGGCAGCAGACGCGCCGAGTACCGCAGAGCCTTGGGAGGGGGAGACGGGGCGAGAAGCCTTTTGGATTTGCAAAAAGAAGCAGCGCTTTTTTTGTTTTTTTGTTTATTTCAGAGGTGTGACATGCTCGGCTTGCATTTCCGATCTGAGGGGAAAAAGAAAAGAAAACCAGCTCAACAACAAAAATGCCGCGTCGCGGCATCCACCCCTTGGTGCGAACAGCCACGCTCGTGCTGCGCAACGGCGCGTCCGTCTCGGTCGAGACAGTGGCCCCGGCTACCAAGCCCGTGATGCTGTCTGTGGTGAGTTGGAAACGGAGAATTCTGGCCGTTTCTGGATCGAAGAAAGAGAGCGACGGCAGCCGTTTTTCGTTTCTCGACCTCCTCTTGTCTCAACGCGCTCCGCCTCTCTCCTCAAACTAAAAACACACACCAACGAACGATGTTCTCATCAGGACCCGAGCGTGCACCCGCGCTGGACCGGGGACGCCTCCGCCGTCGCGTCGGAGGACGGGAGGCTCGCCAAGTTCGCGCGCAAGTTCGAGGGCGGCGTGGGTGTCGCCGGCAGCGGCGCGAAAAAGGTCGAGGAGAAGTAAGAGGAGGAGACGTCGAGGAGGTCATTCTCTCTCGCCCTCTCTTTTCGCGCTTGCTCCCCTTTGTACCGCTGCGAAGAGAGCTGAAGGCCGGAAAGATGCTCGGAGGGGCCCGAGATTTGTAAATATTGAAACGACTGACAACCTGGAATCAGCACTTGGGAAAAGAGAGCGAGAGAAAAAAAGTCCGTTTCTCATTTTTCCCCCCACTCTGCTTCGATTGTTGGAAAAAGAAGAGCCCTTCCGATGCCTCCGAAAGAAGCCGCCGCCGCCGCTCCGCCCGCGAGGACGGTCACTCCGATTACCTGCGCGTACGAAGAGCTCCTACGCCAAGAGCCTCACGTGCTGGCGGCGGTGGAAAAAGTATGCTGTTTCAAGAAAAAAGCGGGAGGAAAGAAGAGATGCGAAATTCGGCGACGGGGCCCATCGAGTGCCCCCCTCGAACGACGACGGCGGCGACTTTCTTCCTCTCCCCCTCTTCTCGTGCTCTCACCCCGCTTCCCTCCCATTGAACAACCAACCAACCGACCAACCAGGCCTACGGTCCCGGCGGCCTCGGCGTCATCGCCGTCTCGGGAGTCCCCGGCCTCCAGCCCGCCCGCGCCAGGCTCCTCCCGCTCGCCCAGAAGCTCGCGACGTCCCTGACGGAGGACCAGCGCCGCGAGCTCGAGGACCCGGCGTCGAGGTTCAACTTTGGCTGGAGCCACGGGAAGGAGTTTCTGTCCGACGGGAGGGCGGACGTCAGAAAGGGGTCCTTTTATGCTAATCCCTTGCTGCCTGAAGGGAAGGAGTCGCCGCTCGACGGGGCGATAGAGGGAGGGCGCGACGCGGCCGCTGCCGCCGCGCTCACCCGCTTCCCGGGCGTGTGCCGCCCAAACGTGTGGCCGCGGGACCCCGCGGTGCTCTCCGACCTGAGGCCGGCCTTCCGAGAGGCGGGGCGGATCCTGGCGGACGTGGCGGTCGCCGTGGCGGGCGCCTGCGACGCGATGCTCGCCGCGAAGCAGAGGAGGGAAGCAGCGGAAGCAGCGGGAATGGAAACGCGAGGAGGAGGAGGAGGAGGAAACGACGGCGACGGCAGCGCGAACGAAGAAGCGACGACGAAAACTAAAGCAGCACCAACTCTCCGCTCCCTCATCGAGTCCGGGGACGCGGCCAAAGGTAGGCTGCTCTACTACTATTCCCCGGGGCAGAGGAGCACGAGCGCCTGCTGCGGAGGAGACGACGCGAAGGAAAGAGGAGGAGGAGCTGCTGCCGAGGATGCCACCGCGGCTCCCTCCACGAGCGGGGAGCGACGAGAAGAGGACCACCGGAACGAGGAGGAGCGCGAGGAGGAGGACGGCTGGTGCGGCTGGCACGTCGACTCCGGGGCCCTGACCGCCCTCGTTCGCGCGATGTTCCTGGACCCGAGGGGAAACGAGGTGGAGGACCCGGGCCCGGGCAGCGGGGCCGGGCTCTACGTCCGTCCCCGCCGCGGGTGGAGGCACCGGCGGCGCAGCAGCTCGACTTGCGGCGGCGGCGGCGGCGGCGGCGGCGAGGTCGAACAAGAAGCTTCCGCTGACGGCGGCGACGACGACGACTACGGACAGCGGGCCCCGGCGGTCCGCGTCTCGATCCCGGAGGGGTGCGTCGCGGTCCAGGCGGGAGAGGCCGCGCAGGTCTTCTCGGGCGGAAGCATCGTCGCGACGCCGCACTGCGTCCGGGGCGTCGCGAAGAAATCCAAGACCTCGAGCGGAGAAGGCGAAGAGGGCACCTCTCGGGCGACGTTTGCGCTGTTCATGCAGCCCCGCTGGGATGCCCCCCTGGAGCCCTCGTGCGGAGGAAAAGAAAGAGGCCGTCTCCTCCACTCGCCAGAGTCCGTCGGCGTCGCCCGCTGGAGGTGAACGAGTTTTTCGTCTTCGACTCCCCCGACCCCCTTTTCTTCCTCCTTTCTTCCTCCAGCTCACGTTTTTCTCCCCTCTCGAAAGCGCGACTCCACAGGCCCGGCGACACCTTCGGCGACTTCACCGAGCGCACCTTCGACGCGTACTACAAGTAGATCGGTGTTTTTCTTCTTCTTCTCCTTCTTCTTCATCTCGCTGTAATAGAGAAAGAAAAAGAGGGAGAGAGAAAGAGAGAGAGAGAAAGAGAGAGAAAAAGGGAGAGAAAAAGAGAGAGAAGAAGAGAGAGAAAATGAGAGAGCAAAAAAAAGAGAGCAAAAGAGAGATAATTGATGCAGCGAGGCAAAGAAATAATTGACAAAGAAAAGAAAGAAAAGAAAAAATCCACTACTTGTCCTCGGCCTCCTTGGCCTTGGCCGCCTCGGCGTTGGCCGCCTCCAGCAGCGGAGCAAGGTCCGCCGCGTCGAAGATCCTGTACCGCACGTAGCCCGTCTCGGCGTCCCGCGTGACCGTCGACAGCTCGACCTTGTCGGCCGTGAGCGCGGCAGAGTCCATCGTCTTCGACAGGACCTTGACCGCGAGCGCGAGCGCCTGCTCGAGGGTCGGCCTCTCGTCCTCGCCCTCGTCCTTGGTCGCTGCTCCCTCGTCGCTGCCCGCGCCCTCCGTCGCCTTCTTCTCCTCCTCTCCGCCCTTCTTCTTCTTCGCGTAGTCAGCCCTCAGGATCGCCTGCGCCGCAGCCGCGCCGGCCCCGACCGCCGTCGCCTTCCACCCGCTGTAGTTGCCCGAGGGGTCCGACTGGTACAGTTGGAACCCGCGCTCGCGGTCCCAGCCGCCGTACAGCAGGCTCACGCCGTAGGGGCGCAGGCCGCCAAACTGCGTGTAGCCCTGCTTGGCATCGCAGAGGGCGCGGACGAGCTGTTCGACGGGGACGGGCTCGCCGAAGGCAAAGGCGTGGCGCTGGGCGGCGAGGCGGGCCGAGTTGATGAGGATGTTGGCGTCGGCTGGTGTTTTTTTGTTTTGTTTTCGAGGCCGCAAAGAGGTGAGAAGAGGAGAAGGCGCGATCGGCGTTTTTGATGCCATCGATTCGACTCTCCCTTTCTCGTCTCTTTCGTCTTTCTCTATCCCTCCCTCTCTCACCTGTGATCCCGGCAACGGCGCAGCCGATGTGCCCATCGAGCTGGTACATCTTCTCCCGCCTGACGCCGATCGCGTTGGTGTCGAGCAGCTGTTGCATGGGAAGAGAGAGAGAGAGAGAGTTTGAAACGAGTGAGCGAAACGGATCGATGGTTTTCGATCGATGGGTCTCCCATTCGTTTTTCTTTTTCCTTCGCCCTCTTCCGTTTCTCTCCTGTCATTTCTCTTCCTTGCTCGGTCGCCCTCTCTCGACCTCCCTCACCCTCTCTCGACCTCCCTCACCCTCTCTCGACAGGAGAAGAGGAAAATAGAACCAGATCTCAAACCCTCCTCACCTTGGACGTGATCCGCTTTTCCGCGGCGAGCACGACGCCGTCACTTGCGAGCACGCCGAGCGCCGCGCCCGCGTTGCTGATCGCCTCCATCGCGTACTCGACCTGGTAGAGCCTGCCCTCGGGGCTGAAGATGGTTGTGCGGGAGTCGTAGCGCCGGGCCATGGTTGCGATGGAGAGAGAGGCGCCGAGGAGACGGAGAGTCGAGCACTCTCTCGAAAAGGAAAAAGAGTGAGTTCCATGATCGAGGTTTTTTTTCCGTCTCTCTCTTGGTCTCTGGGAGCAGAACTTCGTCGTCGGCAATTGACTCTCCCTCTCTCTTTCGAGAGAGCCCCCTCACAGAGAGGAGGCGCCTCTCCGAGCCCTTTTTGTCCCTTGCCTTCAGAGAGACGACGAGATGGAGGGTTCTCTCAGGGACCCTCCAGCTGAAGGAGACGGCACAATTCCAGCAGACGGCGACGGGGCTCGAGGCGCAGCAGCATCGAGCGACGGGAAGGACACTGGGGGCGACGACTCGTCCGTCGCCCCCGCTCCCGCCCTCGCCCTTGCCGCCGCCTCGTCTTCCCCCCCCTCCTCCTCGGCCTCCTCGGCCCGCCTCGCCGCCGTCGTCGCCGAGGCGTGCTCCCTGCTGGGCGGCGCCGACGCGGCGGCCGACCTGCTGCAGCAGGCGCTGGAGTCTCTGCGCCTGGGCAGCCCCCCCTCGAGCGGCGGCGGAGGCCCCTGGCCGGCCCGAGACGACCGGCACCGGCGCCACCGCCACGCTCACCACCGCCTCGAGGAGGAGCCGCGGGCCACCTCGCACGCTCTGAGGCAGCGGCATCTGATAGACTCCTCGGACGGGAGCGACGGCAGGGCCCTCTTGATGCGCGCTCCTGGAGGGTACCAAGGCGGCCCTGGAGGGTACCGAGGCCGCCGAGGCCACGGCCGCGGCAGCGGCGTCGGCAGCGGCGGCGTCGCTTCGTCCGACGGAGGAGGAGGGGCGGGAGGAAGGTGCCCTTCGCTCAGCATCCTCCGTGTGGTCGGCGCCGGAGGCGGCGGCGGCGGCGGCAGCAGCGGCCACGGGGGCAGCACGAGCCCTCTGTCGGCGGCGGCAGAGGCGCTGCTGCCGAGAACCGCAGCGGCAGCAGCGGCAGCGGCAGCGGCAGCAGAAACCGCCGCCGCTCCGCCAACGCACCACTCGCGCGCCGCCGCGAGGGCAAACTGGCAGCGCGCCCTCGCCGCAGCCCTCGCCGCGTCGCGCTGCGGCGGCTACCCCTCCGATCCCTGGGCGGACAGGCGCATCCCGCTCCTGTGCCCGGCGAGGCTCGCGCTGCGGCACCGGTACGACGCGGGGGCGGCGCGGTGGACGGTCGACACCGTGCTGGTGAAGGTCGAGGCGGCGCCGTTCGCGGCCGGCGCGATGAGGAGCTGCCTGCGGCTGAAGAAGCTCTCGGCGGCGATTCGGGCGAGGGGCTCCGGGATAAAGCCGCTGGACTGGAAATCGGCCCCGAACTTTGTGGCCAAGGTCTTCAAGAAGCCCGGGGTCCCTGACAGCGCGTATTTCGGTACGAGAAGAGACGTTTTTTTTCCCCTTCAATTTTTTCGACCTCTTCTTCTCCTTCTTCTTCTTCTTCTTCTTCCTCCTCTTCTTCTTCTCCTGATTCTTCTCCTGATTCTTCTTCTTCTTCTTCTTCTTCTCACCCGTTCTTTCTTTCTCTTTCTTTCTCTTCTACCACCCTCCTAATAAATAACAAAGACGACGTCAAGCTCCAGATGGACGCCAAAAGGCTCTGCGAGGC
>Ga0315274_10002340_pt1 | contig 28676 bp, 28 predicted proteins | sample YL17G02_20_MG_FD_203700 | JGI IMG/M metagenome (GOLD analysis project Ga0315274, IMG submission 203700) | Sediment microbial communities from Yellowstone Lake, YNP, Wyoming, USA - YL17G02_20 | ecosystem: Environmental > Aquatic > Freshwater > Lake > Sediment | place: USA: Wyoming | collected...
CGTTTATCCTCAACGGAACGACGCTCTATGCCGTGACGGCAGCGCAAGTACTGTACGCCCTTGATTTTCAGACAGGCAAGACACTTTGGGTCTTTGATGGCGGCTTTCCCGAAGGCTTAAGTATCCGCACAGGTGCCAAGCCCGTAGCATATGATAACAAAGTCATTTTCGGCACTGCCGCAGGCGAACTCATCGCCGTTGCTGCAGACAGCGGCAAATTAGTTTGGCGTTATAATCCCTCTTACACTGATGCTCGCTTTCACGACTATGTAGGCGAAATGGTGGTGCGCGGAGGAAAGCTCATTGTCGCGCGCTACGACGGATTGGTAGCAGCCATAGATCTTACCGGCAGTATCCGCAACGTGATCTGGCAGGAGAAGATGCCCGGCCTCACTACCTCAGCTTATCGCGGGGATCGCTACTATGTTGGCGCTCTCAATGGCGATGTCTATGCTCTGGATCCTGACAGTGCTGGACGCCGAATTTGGCGGCATGTCACGGGTGCTGCAGTGACCAATTTGGCCGTCGGCGAAACTGACGTGTTTGCCGCGGGAGTTGGGGGACGAATCACAGCCCTAGATGCCGCTACAGGCAACATCCGCTGGTATGACCGACTTGGCTCAGCCGTGGCTGGAGCACCGATGATTTATGAAGATGCGCTATATTTTACGACGGGTATGAAAGCGCTTTACGCTTACAGGCTGAAATCAGTGAAAAATTGAATTCAGCTTCCGCGCAGATCAAAGAAAAGTGGCGAGCTTTGGCTATAAGTCTGACGGTCTCTGCCCTGGTATAACCGAAAGTACAGCCCAAAGCGCCGCGGCATTAAGTCGCGGTTTAGCGGCAATTGTAGAGTAAACTCGCCAGCGAATGGGAATTGATTTTCTCCTGTAGCTGGGAAGTCATAACTGGCAACGACGCGCCCACCCAACACCGCCTCCATACGGTACGGCTGTTCGGCACAGTCACCATCGTAATACCTAGCTTTGATGGTGATGTTATCCTTCGGCAAGTTCGCCTCGTTGAGGATGTCCCCCATCACAGCCCAACTTTGGTCACGGAGCTGGGCATTAACGGCAAAATGAATATGGCGATTCGTGGTCGCATAAAAATGGCGTGCCTTGAGCGCTTTTAGCAATTCTGCGCGAGACAGTTCAGGCATGAGCATGACGACGCGCGTCGGATCACGCGTGCCCCAGTCAGCATAATGCACATCTTGAGAACCCATAGCTCCCAACCACCACCCGAGTTGATTGGCTTCGTCGATATACGGGATGCTACCGAAATAGCCACGAACGTAGCGCAGAAACTCGCTCCAATGGATCGTCTCTACGCCGACAAAACGTTGCACCAGCTCAGGATCTAGTGCGAACTGATCAAATTCAGTCGCAATCCGATAATCGTGAAATCCGGGATGCGCAAACATCACTAACGCTGACTGCTGCTCCGGCTGCTTCAGCCAGGCATAAAAATCATGCAGGTTGTAATCTTCAAAAGCATGGTGAACTTTAGGCGTATTCAGGACTGTATAGTGACCATACATGGGGTGACTGTATTCAAAGCCATATAGCGTGACGAAATCGGGACGCGCGGCAGCCTCTGCAATCTGTATCTGCGCTTCATAACGTCGTTCCTTACTAAACAGCCAATACTCCGGATGATCCGTGATGGCGAAAAAATCAAGGTGCGCTACCTCACGGGCAAACCGGTAAGCTTCCGCCACCGTCCCACGACCATCTGACTCACCTGTGTGAGAGTGCAGCGTACCAAAATACGGCTTTAGCCTCGCACCCAGATTAATTGCGGTGAGATCTCGATGGAGCATCGGCCTCTGTGCATTACGTATCTCTGGAGCAGCCAGGACTGGCACTTGGCACGGCGGCGTTAGCGGTGCCTGCGTCTGCAATGCCTGTTGCTGAGTTAACGCCTGAAATTCTAACTTTAACTCAGGAAGATCTAACATCGCTGGTGCTTGGGTATCTGCATCGAGGATATGATGAGTCACCAATCGCCCAGAAGGCAGGATCCAAAGGCCGAGCCCCAGCAACATTTTAGTATGCAGCCGGATGAGCGCCTCCACCGTACGAGTGCATAGCAGATGCTGCTTGTTCCAACTCTGCTAGAGAACGGAATCGGCCGTACAGTGCAATAACATCAGTGTCGCGATGAGACGGAACTAAGACGCTCCACTGCTGCCAGTCACCAAGTACTTTGTGCAACTGATCCGCATCCAAATGTCGCGCATCAGCAATCACCAACACCGGACAATTAGCATAATCAGGCAAATAATCGCGGTAGTTATAGTAGGAGCGATGATTTTGGTCCAATGACACCACGCGGGGCTGTCCAGGCAGATGAAAAGCCAACTGCGCCGACCAAAACCAACGTAGAGATGCCACCGTGATAGTCTGCGGACAGTTACCTGGCTCAACGGCCTTCCCGTCCGCTTTTAGATACGAGGCAACTCTAGCATCTTGCATGAGTGATTCACTGAGAGGCTGCCACAGCGTTAGTTCCGAAAGTGGCCCGGGCTTGCCATCAAATGAATTCACCAGGGCCTCGCGCAGCGGCTTTAGCGTCAACACCCAGGGCAGGCCCCATGCGATGATTACCGCCAAGACAAAATTGGCACGGAAAGCCCAGCGCGGCCAGCTCGTGAGCGCCAGCAGAGGCAAGACCATCCAGCATGCTGGAGCGAGCCAATGGGGCAACATCTGTTTACCAAAGGCCAATATCTCAAGGAGTGCGAATAGCGGTGCCGCTGCAGCCACCGGCAGTAGAGTTAGGCTTAAATCACGCTGGCGCCAAATCCCTTGGATCGTCCCGATCACCACCAGCGGCGACAATATGAGAAGCTGACCGAGGTAAACCCGAGCTGCGGCCAGGGGCGTAAAACTTAACTCGGCAAAACCATGCGCACTCTGGAAGCGAAACGAGGCCCAGTCGTGAGACGCATTCCAAATCAACACGGGCGACGTCACTAACAAAGCCAGCAACGCAGTAACTATGAGAAATCCAACAAACTCACCGAGACGTTGACGACGGCTACCATAAATCAGCAGACCAATCCCCAGACCGCACGCAATCGGTGCTGCATGATACTTACAGAGACCGGCAGCACCCACAGCGAGCCCCGCTGGTAACACCCACCGCCAGGCGCGTCCGTGCTCACTGCTGGCTGCTCGCAAGAAAGTATAAAGACTTAAGGCTAGTGCTAGCAGTAGTCCGGAGTCAGGGAGAAGTAACACGCCCTCTAGGGAAAAAGCAGGAACGACTTCGGTAAATACTAAAAGCGTCCAGACCTGAGCCCTAGTTAAACGATCCCCCTTTAAAACCCCAGCGCAAGCCAACAGAACCAGAGTCGCGGCAAGGTGCAAAAACGGCAGCAAGAAGCGTGGCCCCAAAGCAGTCTGGGAGCCCATGATGGCATCCCCAAGTGCTGCCACCCATGCCACTGCCGGCGGATGATCGATGAAACTAAGCTGCAGCGCCCGTGACCAATCCCAATAATAAGCTTCATCATTGGCAAGCGGCGCAGCATAAGCCCAGTAAAGCCGCACGGCCAAAGTAAGTAGTAGAAAAATTAAAGTACCGCGCTGCTGCCGACCGGTCACAGCAGCTCCCGACGACCTTTTTCCGTCAGCCAATCGACAATGCGCTTAACTTCTTGAGAACGCTCTTTTGGACACACCAGGATCGCACCACCGCTTGAAACGACCACATGGTTGTTAAGCCCTAACACTGCGACAAATGGGCCATCGGTATCCACCGTGGTGTTGACGGAGTCTATTAACAAACCGTCGCCAAACATCAGATTACCATGCTGATCGGGAGTGAAACTGCGACTTAGCGCATCCCAACTACCTATATCCTGCCAACCGATATTGGCCGGAATCACTCCAATATTAGTGCTGGTCTCGAGCACCGCGTGATCGATGGAGATTTTCGGCAATTTTTTGTAGGCCGCAGCGAGCGGAGCCAGATCTGCCTCAGAAAAACGGCCGCCGACTTCAACCTGCGCGGCGATTAGCTTAGCTAAGGACGGCGCCAAAGTACGCTGCAACTCTTCCAGTATCACATCGACACGCCAGACAAACATGCCTGCGTTCCAATAAAAATTCTTTGATTCGACATACTCACGAGCTGTGGCCAGATCCGGCTTTTCCCGAAAGCTCGCAACCTCATAAGCACCAATCAGATCAGAGAAACCAGCGCCGCGCTCGATATAGCCGAAGCCGGTTTCGGCGTATTCAGGGACTACGCCTAGCAGCATCAACTTGCCTTTGCGAGCAGCAGATACGGCCGTCATCAAGGAAGCACGGAATGCCTCCTCGTCTTTAATAAGATGGTCCGAATGGAGTGAGATCATCACTGGTTGTTTTGCTTTGTGATCGATCGCGGCGATCTCCAGCGCTGCCATAGCCAAGGCATTAGCAGTGTTGCGAGCATCTGGCTCGGCGATGAAGATGCCAGCTCTGGCCCCTACTATAGAGCGCGTCAGATCGAGCTGACGGACGTGAGTCACGACAATGCGGCGTTCGGGTGGAATAAATCCATCAAGCCGGGCCAGAGTGATCTCGATCATGGTTCGGCTATCAGTTCCAAGAGCGCACAACTGCTTGGGACGCAGCTCACGCGACTTTGGCCAGAAACGGGTGCCACTTCCTCCGGCAAGAATTACCGCATAAACATCATCACCGGGGGTACCGTGCTTGAACATGAACGAACTCCTGAAGCATAGAAGCGAGCTGATTAGTTACCGTTATCACGATCTCCGTCAGGTGACGCCAACTTTGAGTTAAATCTAGCAAACCGGTATGGCAGCACTCGACCGCCCATCAGTTCCTCATAATTGAATAATGCTAGCCCCTTAAGATAAGACGGAGCTAATGGATAATTCAACAAAGCTCTCGCCACCTCGGTGCCGTAGGAGCGCAGCACCTCTTGCTCTTTCGTACTTCCCGCCAAGGGACTGGCAGCACTTTCCCCGTAAAAAGTAGAGAGTAGCCAAAGACTGTAGGGATAAAGCGGGGTCCCAATTGCCTGTTCGGAAATATCGTGCCACGCAACGAGCAGGCGTTCTAGTTCCTGCGCCGTGGGCAGCTGTAGCCACTGCCTCTGAATCGCAATGCCCTGGCCTTGTAGATGGGCGCGCACCGCGTATGGATGTCCCACCACGGAGACCTCGTCACTAGCAGGAAACTCTTCGTAAGTGGCCAAACGCGGCCGCCCCTTTTCCGGGACAGCGATTGCCACCATATTCTTGCGCTGGAAAAACTCAACCGGTGAAAGACCGCCAGCGTGGCGTGGCTGCAAATAAAAATACACTACCGGCCCACGACTGCTTAGCCCTGCCAACGCCAACCAGTATGTGTCCGCTTCTTGATTCAGTGCCTTGAGTGCTGTCGTACGAACCTTTTCCAGCAGGTTGACGCTGGTATCTGTCTGCAAGTTCCAGAGATACACGCCGTCGCGGTAGCGCGAGCTGCCTGTCGCGGTGTAAATGATGCGATCACCTGTCGGTAGCCAAAAAAACTCCTCTACCCCGTCGTGCGGCGCCACCATAAATAGCCCGTCTCGCTTCAGGTGGCGAATCACAAGTCTCCGCGTCGAAGAGACAGGGTCGCCATATAGTCGAGCAAGCCATTGATGGTTCGGGGAATCAGCTCCAGACAGTAAAGCCGCCGGATAAAAGCTCGGCACGGGCAGTTGCGGGTAATTATAGGTAAGCGGCTCGTTGGCACGCTCACCCCAGCTCACGATCGCGAGGTCGAGCGGGGATGTGAGGGTATTTTGAAACTGGTCTGCACCAAAGGAGCGCAGCAAAAAATGCCGATCATCCAACCGTAGATAATCTATCCGCTCGCCGAATGGGTCGTAGGCATCAAATGGCAAGCTATAGCTATAAGCAAAGGCACGCAGGACATTTAGGTTATCTGGATTTTTTTTGTATTTACTAAAAAATAACTGAACTGCAGCAACATCTTCTTTGAGTTGCTGCCGCGTCCGCTGCAGAGCCTGAACCGGCAGTATTGAGGGAAGCGTTAGCACAACCCACAATGCCGGTATCAAAATACCAATAAATACAAAAACATACGCCAATCCAGAGGAACGCTCCGGTGACGGCGACGACTCGCCCTGGGCGGCTGTCGTAGTTGTCTGTACCTCAGGTATACTATTAGTAGGTTCCACTCACCGTCCGTCCCACCTAATTCCCAGCCGGCTCTAGCTAGCCCCGGCAATATACAAGGCTACCCATGATGAATCGTCTGGTATGGATCAGATTGGCTTTGATCTTAATAGCCTTCACTAGTGCTCGGCAAGTCCGAGCCGAGACAAGTGGGCTAATCGGCCCTCCAATCAGCAAAAGTAATACTCATTGGATTGCCTCCGAGCCGCTGAACATCAAGGCCGCAAACCCTGCCGGTGACCAACCTAGACGCGTCCGGATCGGGCTACGACTCACTCCGTTCAAAAAGATCATAACACGGCAGCAGGGCGGCCATGTTGAGAGTCGCTTTATCCAAAGCGAGGCTTTGCGCCATACTTTGCGCGCACGCATTAATGAGACCAATCATTTTTACGTCGGCAACTGGCACATCGAGACGGTGCCGCAGAAATGGATTCGAAAAATAAAACGCTATGAAGTGGAACTCCGAATCTTCGAACGCTACGGCGACTATGGTCAGTTAGAAGAAAGCATCGGCAAAGTTCGCATTGCCGGGACCCTAGAAGAACAGGATCGCAACACCGATGTGCTCGTCGGTGTCGCCAAGCAAAGACTCCGTGATCGCTCAGGTAATCCGCTTTTAGACGTAGTAGCCGGCTATCAACCCGGAGAGCCGATGCAGCCAAATTTATCGCTTGGTCAGCCCGAAGACTCTAGAGCAGCACGGCGCTGAAATTCCTCACAAGATAAACCCACAGCGCATATTTATTGCTTATCCCCAGTAACGCTGCTTAAGTAATTAGCAGTGTAGCGTTACGAATTTTGCATTTTACTGGGGGTGCGGCATGAAGGCACAAAGCATCTTGGTCGCTAAAGTCGCGACTTTAGCCGTATTAACTGGGTGTTCCGTATTAACTGGTTGTTCTGTCGATGTCAGCAAAGACGGTGAAACCACGGGAAAACGTCTGTCTATTTCAAGCGATGATCGATCTTCTTCACTGGACTCTGCCAGCTGCCGCTTCGTCTCCGGACGCGGCTGCCTAAACGGCCACGCTGGTGCGATGCAGGGATTTTTTGTTGATGGCAAAGAATTTTTTAACGCAGATGACTTGGCGAGTCGCATGCATGAGCTAATGCAGGTAGAAAGTGACGGCAAGGTAGTTGCACAAGGCGAGGATGGCTACCGCTTGGCACTCACCACCCCCATTGATAACGACAACTTCATTTCAGGCTTTAGATACGACCTGTCAGGCCAAGTCGCACGGTCTGGCGACCTCCACCGCGACGGCTCCTTCAGCACCAATGATCTACCGGCCGGTGACTACCAACTGCGTATTCAGCGAGCAGTTCGGTTTCAGCTAATCACCACTTTAAGGTCATCTGACAAGACTCCAAGCGATCAGGACCCAACAGCGCCAAAAGACGCGGGCGCATCGATACCCGCTAATATCCACATGATATCTGCACCGGCAACTGCCGCCACCAGATCTGAGCCGAAACTATATTGTGCGACGCTATATTCAGACAACACGATCTCGGTACACGAGAATCAGCCTGCTTGGATCAATATCAATAACTTTCGCCTACACGTCACAACGCAGGAATGTGCTCAGGGCGAGACCCAAACAACTCTGCACCTCTGAGTTATCTAGGTGGCGCAAATCATAAGCTCCAGCGCTTGCCAAATAGGTCTTGGTAATTTGACCAGACCTGTTTGGCTGCCTGCTCGTGACTCCATCCACGCTGATGTGCCAGAATATCTATAGTCCCCACGACATTTGCCGGCTCGTTCCGCTCCCCTTTACGTGGCGGCAGATATGGAGCGTCTGTTTCGGTCAGAATCCGCTCTACTGGCAACGTCGTCAGCATTTTCCGAAAAGCTTCGTTAACGGTAGCGTTCGCTGGAATAGAAAAATACCAGCCATCTGATTCAGCACATACCTGAGCCAGCTTAGTCCGACCACCGAAGCAATGAAAATTAACTTTCTTCACTCTCCGCTCGCGCAAAATATCGATCGCGCGTTGCTCTAACTTACGCGTGTGAATGATCAGTGGCAGATCGTAAGTTTGCGCTACATCAATCAGTCGACCGAATACACGCTCTTGTTCAGCAAAAGTATCTGCCGTAAGCCAGTGGCCATCCAAGCCACACTCGCCAATCGCGGCTAAACGTCCGGCCTGAGCATTACTAGCAATGAAATCGATCTCTGCATCGACATCAAAAACTTCAACTTTTAGCGGGAAATCTGTAGGCAACAAGCCACAGACAGCATCTACAGGATAAATACCAAGGGCAGGCTTTACCGCCGAAAAACGTTCTGCCATGGCGAGAATTTGACGGTTAGATACGGGATCTAAGCCATTCACAACGATCGCGGACACGCCGGCCAAGATCGCACGCTCAATCACCGCACTTTGATCCGCTGCAAATGCTTCGTGAGTTAGATGAGTATGCACATCAACGTACATGGTGGCCTCGCTTGATCATCTGCTGCGCCTGCATAACCAAACCAGAATGGCAGGTCAATGCGCCACAGGTATAGCAGAATTTATTGGTGCCACCGGAGCAGACTTCGGAGCTGGCTGTTCTTGCTGAGGTTTCTTAATATCTACGTCCCAAGGGGGCGGGACTGATTCGGGAAGCCTCATAGTCGCCAACTGCACATGCTCGAGGGCCGCGGCAGCAAATATCTTTTGCAGTGAAGCCGACAGTATCGGGACAGTCGTCATGGCCGTTTCCTGATGCAAGACCAGAGGAAAGACCAGATCGCGATTAGGAGTCTTTTGCAGGTGTTGCAAATATTCCCGGAAAATTGAATCCACTTCCTTACTAGTCAGATAATCCATGGTGGCCAGACTCAGTGGAATTTCGGTAATACTGCCGGCGTCCGTGATTACCTTAAAGGGCTGACTGTGTGGCGTGAGATCTGGCCACAGGGCGCGCGCCCAAGCATAGATCGGATAGTATTTGAGCCGCTTGGTAAGTAAATCAGGAGCCACCGCCGAAAGATCGTACTTCAGACCCGCACGGACGGCTGCCTCGTGCAGCTGAGGTGATGCCATCCAGCCCTGCACGGAAACTCCAATTGGTCGCTCAAAACCGTTAGCGGCTAGCGTACTCAGTCCCTTCGCGAGAATCTTGGTGATATCTGAATCGGGATAAATATGCAGTGGTACATCACTACCACAGTCGATCGCGCAATCACCAGGCGTAGCCGCAGAACTCCAGAAAGTCGGGGCTTGCCGATAAATCACACCGGCTGCGGCTACCAGCGATTTCCATCCACCTAGTAGCACCACAATCTGATCCTGCGGCTGAATTAATGAACGCAGCGTCGCCGTCACGGCGGCCTTATCTGCCTTAGCCTTGGTGAAATACGCCGGACTGACCAAATGGACTATGGACAGATCGCGATGTTGCTCTCTGAATTCTGCTAGGGCTGATAAATTATGTTCCAAAAGATCCTGCCCATCCCACACTATGGCGAGCAGCAACTGAATTTTCCCAACAGTGGCTTCGCTTTGGGACATGGTAATTGGCGGGGCTACAGTTGGAGCCGGAGCGATAGCTGGAGTTGCAGTTAAAGCTACAGCTGGAGTTGCAGTCGGCGAGTCAGTCTCGCTGGTCATGGCTCCGCCCAAACTGCACATCACCACCAATACAGCGGTGCTCGCGTATCGCAGCCATAGCGATCTGAGTGGCACTAGGTTTTTTGCTGGCTCCATAGACTTTTCCCAAGCAGCATTTGCAACTAACAAATGCGCTTCGGCATCAGCGACCCCTGACCTTAAAAGTTTTGTGCAGCTTACGGCAGGTCGCTCAACGACCAAGGTTCAAAGCCATTGTTTTTATTGACTATTAATCTCTGATTTAGCCTCAACCCAAAGTCTAGGTGGGCCATGCCAACGCAGCCTCCCCTCCTCGATCACCAAGGCATGATCGCAGATTGTAAGGATCTCATCCCAGCGGTGGCTCACATACCACATCGGGGTATTCTCGACGGTCACGCGTCGGCGCAGAAACTCGAGCGTTGCCAAACGCTGAGCAGAATCAAGAGCGGCAAGAGGCTCATCAAGCACAAGCATGTCATGGGGGGCAAGCAATGCCCGCGCTAGTGCCACACGCTGACGCTCGCCTCCCGATAGTTGTCTCGGCTTTTTGCTAAGCAAGCCCTCTAATTGCAGTGCAGTGATCACTGCGTCAATGTCTGCACCAGCCTTAGCCGTTAACTTTATGTTACTCAGAGAAGTTAAATGCGGAAGCAATGCCGCTTCCTGCGGAACCCACGCACAACGTCTCTCGCGCGTTGATAGCCACACGCCGTCTGCCGTTGCGAAAAGTAGGGCGCTGCCAACGCGACAGTGACCGCGCACTAAGGCTCTTGATTTAAGGCCAAGCAGCACTTCCACCAGCGAACTCTTGCCACCTCCAGAATGACCGTAAATCCCGGTAACCTTGGCATCCCACTGATGATTGAGCTCTAACTTGAACGGCAGTTGCGAGTCATGAGTAGCGAAGGCAAAATTTAAGTCAAATCGCATGTAGCTATCCTCGCCGCTCTACACTGGGAAAACGCGTGCTCAGATAGCGACTGGCAACCGTAGCTAACACAGCTAATGCCGCAGACCATAAGGCTAGCATCCAAGCCTGATCTTCATTGCCATTATTAATACTGTTATAAATGGCAACGGCCAGAGTTTCTGTGCGCCCAGCAATCGCACCGGCGACCAAGCTAGTGGCACCAAACTCGCCCAGTGCCCGAGCAAATGCCAATAATCCTCCAGCAGCGAGACCTGGAGCAGCGAGCGGCAAACTCACCTGAAACCACAACCGCCAGGGCCCTAACCCTAGACTTTCGGCAACACCCTCAAGACGGGGCGACACTGCAGTAAAAGCCTCCTGAGCAGCCCTTACATATAGCGGAAATGCCACCGTGAAGGCGGCAATCGCAGCAGCCTGCCAAGTCAGTAATAGGCGTTCGCTAGTAAGTAGCTGCCAAAATGTTCCTAAGGGTCCCCCAGGTGCCATTAAATTTAACAGCACGAGTCCAACCGCAACCGGGGGCATGGTCATCGGTAATAGCAGTAAGGCCTCGACCAATAGTTGCGCCGGCACCTTGCCACGGGCCAATGCCCAACCAACTGCCGTACCAATCACCACAATCATCAAGGTTGCCACGCCAGCAACCCTGATGGTGAGCAGCACGCAATCTAATACAGCATCATTCATATACAGCATCATTCATAGGCGCAGAAATCCATGGCGCTCAAAGACAGCCAGAGCTTGCTGCGACTTTAAATAAGTTAAAAAAGATAGAGCCGATGCTTGCTTCGCACTGCTCCGAATAATCGCTGCGGGATAACGAATATTTAAACCCATCTCTGCACCAGCAGTATAAATTATATTAACGCGTTGTTTGGCAATAGCTACGTCAGTGCGATAGACAAAACCAACATCAGCAGCGCCACTCGCCACTAGTGCGAGAGCCGCGCGAACATTTACCGCAAATACGAATTTTGGTCTTAGCAGCTCGACTAGGCCAAGACGCGTCAGTAATTCCTGCGCATAATGCCCAGCTGGTACAACCGTGTCACAGAGCACGATCCTTTTGACTATGTCCTTACGAAGGTCCGTTGGCGACTTCAAATAGGCTTTAGCCGCAGGGCTATTGATCGCCACAACCAGCACCAACTCATTACCAACTAACTCGATGCGGCTTTGACGGGTTAATAAACTTTCTCTCTCCAGAAGATCCATAGTCACGGTATCTGCGGTGATTATAGCGTCGAAAGGCGCGCCATGCTTCGTTTGATTGACCAATTCTGAAGACGCGGCAAAGCTAAATTTCACCGGCACATGACTACTGGCACTAAAACCTTTAGCAACTTCCTGCAAAACTTCATGCATACTCGCGGCAGCTCCAACCAGGAGCTCCTCCGCGTGAGCTTTAGGAGCGAAGTAAAGGCTTACACCGCAGAGCAAAATCAGCGTGTGCAGGTGCCTAAGCAGACTCATACTCACGCTCCGAGACATATCTCAGACCTTTTGCATCAATGACTTACTGTAAGATAAGCCGGCGCAATAAAGGTCGGAGCTACAGGATAGTAATAGCTCTTAAAGTCTTTAAGATCTGGACTACCGCCTTGTTTGTAAGCAGCAACCCATAAGTGCGCCAAAGTTTGTGCGCCCAGGCTGAGACGCTGCACGATAAATGGCCGAAACGATGCCGCTACCTTCGCAGGAAGCTCACGGACAGCCGGAATCTTCATGCCGTGTTCGCCACTGCTTGCTCGCTTCAACGCCGTCTTTTTATCCATCGCGCGCAGTCGCTCTAAATTAGCGTGGCTGTCGAGTGCTTCCGCATAGGCTAACTCCATCGGCAAAGTCTCGGCGCGTTCGCGATCAACTTTTGCTATCGAGCTCAGAAGAACTTTTAGTTCTCGCCGCGGCAATGCCGCACGGTACACGCTATCTAGCAAACTGAGATCTTGAGCCTGCACCAGGTCGCTCTCGAAATAAGCATGAAGACCACCATGACCTGTTTCAAAACCATCGTAATCGCGCGTCGTATGAAGAGGCTGCGCCAAGTCGCCAATAAAATGCGCTAAAATGCCGCCTGCAATTAATGCATCATTGACTGCCTCAATCTTCGCCTTTGTATCTTTAGCCTGACCGGCGCGAAGGAAAGCTGCTGCCATCATTTGCTGAAGCTGCTGCACACGCAAAGGAGCTGTACCAGTTTTTGCAATGGCATCGCTGCCATTGGCAGCTATATCGCTGCATATTGTGTCATTAGCCAGGGTGGTCAATTTACAGCGCTCACGAACCGCAGTTTGAGTGGCTGAAAACGTACGCGGCAGCAAAACTAAGGTGGGTGAAGCGGCGACATATTCGATGTCAATGAAATGCGTCGATACGTTTAAGTCTGTCGTTGCTTGATCGATACTACGCCAAACAATATCAGGCACATTAGCCAAGTGGGCTAGCATGAACTCTTTATCAATTAAAATGCGCGACAGAGATACATCGGGGCCCAACTCCTGAGCGCTGAGTCGAGCAGCAACTATCGCTACAGAATGATGTCCGCGCTCGCCCCAAGCATAAGCATGTGTACTCAGACACAGTACCGCTATAAAAATAGACCTTAGAGCGCTCATTCCATGAAACATAACGTCAAACCTTACTCAGATACCGCAGGGACGACGGGTTACCTTAGAGAACCGCACTTCAAAAGGCTACCGTTTTATTTAAATTTTTTTCCGCTTCAGCATCAATGTTTCCCTCCCATCGAAATACCTTAAAAATCTCGCGATTACTGACGGCTCGGGCCGCTTATTAGATGCACACACCCAAAACACTTAGACCTTTAGAGTTATCCACAGCATGTGTTGATAACTACCCCTGAGACCGCCGGAAGTCCCTCGTACATAAGCGTTTTCGCCGAATCGCCTAAAGAATAATCACTTGTCCGCTGACGGCCTTTTTGCGACAGTGAATTCGCCATTGATTGATGCCTCAAATTTTATTTCTAGGATGACTCCCATGGTCCCAAAACTATCTGCAATTGAAGGCAATACTCAATGGCTGGACGGTGGCGCCATGTTTGGCAATGTCCCGCGCGCAGTGTGGGAAAGCTGGATTCCGTCGGATGAACGCGGCCGAGTCCACTTATCGTGCCGCGGCATGCTCATCGAATATCAAAATAAACGCATACTCTGTGAAACGGGAATCGGCGTTTTTTTTCCACCGAAGCTGGCCGAGCGTTACGGTGTAACAGAATCAGAACACAAATTACTTGCCAGCCTCGAAACATTAGGATTGACGGAAAAAGATATTGACGTGGTCATTCTGTCCCATCTGCATTTCGATCACGCCGGTGGCTTGCTACCTAGCTATGCAGAAATCACCGCTGGTAACGATCGACTGCTCTTTCCCAATGCCCGTTACGTCGTCAGCAGGACCGCCTTTGAACGAGCCGTAAATCCGCACTTTAGGGACCGCGCATCCTTCATCCCTGGTTTGACCGACAAACTGCAGGCGAGCGGTCGCCTGCTTTTGATCGATGGCACCAGCACCCCCGAGCTATTTCCGGACCGACTATCGTTCCGCTTCAGCAACGGACATACACCGGGACATATGCACACGGTATTTCGCGGTGACCAGCACACAGTCATTTTCTGCGGTGATCTAGTCCCTGGCGTGCCTTGGCTACACTTGCCCGTAACTATGGGCTATGATCGCTATGCAGAACTAGTGATCGACGAGAAGAAAGATCTCTACGAGACCGCCGTTCGTGACCACTGGATGCTATTCTTTACCCACGACATGCGTAATCACGCAGCTACCATCAAAGTAGATAGCCAGGGCAAATACTCGGTGGACCAGTGCTGGCCGCAGATCCACCGACTGAGTATTTAAGCCGCCTCATCCCTGAGGCTGGACAAAACCTGCGGAGTTGCCTTTAAGGCCGTGACTGCTTATTGACCGACGGACTGCAAACAGCCTTCGGTGCAACGGAACTTGCCGCTGCCTGAACCCCATGGGGTGCCTTCTTGGCCTTCCGAGTAGCCAACGAAGGAGCAATCTCTGCCATCGCGGTTGTACGCGAAGCATTTGTTGGAAGAGTCATTATTGTTGTTGTCGCCTTTCCAACCTGGATCGACGTTGCCGTTACCGTAGTCAACGGCGGAGACACAAGGGACGTAAGCCGAGTCCCAGCTACCTGGCCAAAGACATTCTTCCGACCACTCTTGGGCGGATGCTGCACCCGAAATGAGCATCATAGCCAGTACTGCAGCTTTAGCGCCGATACTTAAAGATTTCTTTGCGATCATGATTTAACCCTCAGAATATAGGTTGTTAACTGAAGATGCCGCTTATTAACACGCCAATTTTAAAAACAAAATATATTTATTTAATATTAACAAATCAGAGGCTCATAGTGATTGGCCGCCGTGCGACATCACCTCTGGTTGTGAGATCAGGGCAGTTAGTCAGGGCAGGTAAGGGCTGGCACCCTCACATTCTGCTAAAGAGTCGCATATAAAAAGAACTACTTCTTCCGGCAAAGATAAAGGCCGTCAGATACGTTAAGCATCACCCGGTCAACCCGGTCATCCTTGGCGATGAAATCGTTGAAAGTGCGCAGCACATTTGTATCGGCCTCTTGGTTGGCTTCATCTGCAACTGTGCCACTCCACAGCGCATTATCGCACATGATCAAGCCACCGCTGCGCAGCAGCTGCAGGCCACATTCATAATAGTTCATGCTGTTAGCTTTATCGGCATCGATGAACATGATGTCGAAACTGCCAACGCCGAACTCCGCAATCATCGAGTGCAGAGACTGCAAGGCTGGACCAATGCGGAGCTCAATTTTGTCTTCTAACCCTGCCGCAGCGAAGTAACGCTTCGCCATAAGTGTGGTATCCGCATCAATATCGAGGGTAAATAATTTACCACCCTCGGATAGACCACTAGCCATCGAGATCGCGCTATAGCCCGTGTAGCAGCCGATTTCAACGATGCGGCGCGCTCCGGTCAGTTTCACCAGTAGGTTCATGAGCGCGCCCTGCTCAGGGGCAATGAGCATTCCTGATCCAGGTATCGTGAGCGTCTCCTGCACCAAGGCTGCCAGGACCTGGCTCGGTGGTGGCGTGTGCGCCAGGATATAGCTGTATAACGACTCAGTTAACGGAATGGCTTTCATGATGGACCCTCTCTCATGCCTGCTTCAGGCCGGTGAGGACTTTATCATGGGATTCGGCTAGCGGCATCCACCGTCTTCACCCCAAGATAACGGGAAGGCACGGGGTACCCATTAAAAGGCGTTCGGAGCGTCAAACACCTTCTAATGGTGAATCGCGCTATGGTCTCGTCCAACAGAAGTCGGAAAATTGGGATGTTACAACGCCGTTGGCATCAGCCACAAAGCAGCTAACGGAATAATTAAACTCATCCCAGTTACAGGTAGCACGATGATAAATATCGCCAGCCCTCGACCAACAACTCACCGTGCTGCCGTTGCCACAGGTAAAGGTAGGAGTATCACAGTAATTGTTGCCCCCTGGCATCGCGGCTGGACCGGATGGCGGCTGCCCCTCCTGAACACGGCACGAATGCGAGCCGTTAGGATCGGTCACCGCAGGATCCCAGCCATATCCATTACCGGTATTGCTGCCGTTGGTGCAGTAAGGGTAGTCAGCGCCGAATGCTGTCAGGGACAGAGCGGCTACCGCGGAAAGTAAAATTACGCGCAAAAAACTCATAAAGTGAAGCCTCAGGGGGAATAGGGTTAGTACACAGTGGCATGAGCTCTTATCATCTCACTGGCTCACTGGCAAGGAGTCCAGCAGACGAGCCCAGCAGACGAGTCCATCATGGGATTCGGCTAGCGGCATCCACTGTCTTCACATTACAGTCTGGAGCTAGTAACCTAGCGTCTTCATTGAACTGTATGGGGGCTGATAGGGCCTCCACGAATCGCTCACTCGTGATATGGCGTAGATTAACCATGCGTTTGAGCAGGCCGTTGACTAGTTCACGGAAATTAGCGGTCACGCGTCCCTGGCAAAAATAGCGATAACGAATCTTGGGGCTCGGCAACAAGTTCGCCAGATAAGCCGCCTCGACCAAGTTTAAACCATCGGGACTTTTACCAAAAAAGCGCTGCGATGCCGTAGTTATGCCGTAAATGCCGGGGCCTAGCTCGACAATATTCACATAGATTTCGAGAATGCGGTCCTTACTTAGAATTTGCTCCAAGTGCCAGGCCAGGAAGATCTCCTGCGCCTTTCGGGTCATCGTTCGCTCGGGCGTCAGAAACAAGTTCTTTACCGTTTGCATCGTGATCGTCGAGCCACCCAGGGCGATACGCTGCTCGCTTAGGTCTCGGCGCAATGCACTTGCAATGGCATTAACATCGACGCCCTTGTGTAGATAAAATCCAGCATCCTCAGAGGCAACGAAGGTTGAATTCACGTTATGCGAAACTTTATCTAGTGAGGCATAAGTCGGAGAACTGGGACTGACCTCGATATCAATCGGTGGCGCATTTTTAGTGACTTGCCGGCGGATCGAGAAGGGACCGTTGAGCCTCTCGGCTGAGTAAGCATAAGGCGCTTCATCAACTTTGCAGTTAAATAACGTGTCGTGCAGCGAGACATAGGCATCTCCGAGGCTGCGCGTCTTCAAACTAATATCTAAAGTAGCAGCTACGTCACCACTAAGGCGAAAACCCGTGAGAGCTGGCAGTAATCCCTGGGGCGCAGCGTTTAACACGGTTTGGCACGACGTACTTGGCAGACTCAAATGCGCGTTTACCACCTGACCGCCTAAGGACGGTGGCTCCATCTGCCAGCTACCGTTGAGCGCAAAACGCGCTGCGCGATCCCCATACTCACGATTCTCATGATTCGGCAGACTGACGGTGCCACTGTCGACGGTTAAGAGGCGAGATGTGGGCTGATAGGATCCCGACGCCTTGAGGTCGAAGTAGACCGGTCCGAGCGGTTGCGAACTCACGAGCGGCAGCTGAACGATACTACCTTGACTCTGCACCTGCGTATTAAACTGCCAGAGATTTTCCCCTCGGGTCAGCTCTAAAATCACCCGCCCACGAAGTTGCTTTAGCCCTATCGGCAGATCTTTGAGGAAAGGTGTTATGAAAGATGGCATTGAGTGCATATCTGCAGTCAGCTGAATATTTCGCAAGTCCTTCTGCAGGATCCCAGTCACCCCCCAAGCATTTTTATTGCGATTGGAGCCATCTTTACGCCGCAGAAAAAAGCGGTAATCTTTCGCGCTAGGGCTGAGCTCAAATCGCGCCAACAGATCACGCTCGCGAATACCGCTACGAGTTTTCAACTCGCTCAGTCGCAATAAGACTCGACTAGCATCGCGCTCGACCGAAAGTTTTAGGCCCTGCACGCTAAGCGCAGCTTCACCATCGGAATCTAGCAAAGTGATACCCACACTACCCATCGACAGCTCAGGGCTGGGTAGTGAGGCGAACAGTTTTTCAATGGTACGCTGTGCCTCTTGGCTGCGATCAGAAAGATCGCTCATCGTATTCCCGCCACCGAGCAGCGGAGCGCGCACCTGCTTTTCCGTCGCCTTTATCCGCATATCTGCGACGGCGATACTGCTGATTTCACCAAAACTAGCGTCAAACGGATTGATATTTAAATCAGCCCGCATGGAGCTGACAATCACCTGAGCCTCGCTGCCGATCCGCACATCGAAAACGCGAGCGCTACCCAAGCCAATCTCCACGCGCCCAATTACGATGGGCGCCCCGATTTTTCTGCTCGCGCGCTCAACGGAACTATCGATCTTTGAAAGAGCATAACCTTCAAACTGCGACCACGAGTAGGCAAACAAACATAAAGCCACGGAAGCGCTGATCAGCGCCACTGCAGTGCTCTGCAGAACTAAGAAATGCTGTCGCCGGAGTCTCCGGTAGCGTCGTTTAAAAAGCAATATTGGTTCAGTGTGTGAAAGGGGGTCAAGTGGCGGGGTTCCCCTCTATAATATCATCTTTAATCGTTTGGGGTCAGGCACTGGCTGCAACATGCTGAAATCTATTATAGTCAATTGATTTCAGATAGTTACGGAGAGTGCCTGACCCCATAGCTCAGAACGGCTTGAACAACACCAACCACACGATGACCAGCATGAGGACGGTCGGCACTTCGTTCAAAACTCGCAAGCGTTTAGAACTAGGCAAGTTATCCGCACCTTTTTCAAAGCGGCCGATCAGTAGCCCAGCTTTGACGGTATAATGCGTTAGAGCCAAGACCAAAATAAACTTGGCGCCAAACCAATGGCCCTTGGCAATCGCTGGCACCACTGCAACCATCCCGAGTCCCGCGACATAACAGACCACCGCCGCCGGTACTGTGATGTATTTGAACAGCCGCCGCGACATCAGTACCAAAAGGCCTTTGATGTCTGCGTTTGCGCCACGCTCAGATAGGTAAATCAGCAGGCGGTAAAGATAGAGTATTCCAGCCATCCAGCTGATGACACTGACTACATGTAACCATTTCAACCACAAATACACGCCTTCACCTCACTACGAAGTTGATGATTTTGCCCGGTACAAAAATCTCTTTGACTAAGGTTTTACCTTCCAGATGACGCTGCACTGACTCTAGCTCTTTGGCCGCAGCGATGATTTGGTCCTTGGTGCTAGCTGCTGCCACTTGAAGCGTACCGCGCAACTTACCGCTGACTTGGACCGAGATGGTGATGTGATCATCTTCGGTTAAAGCCGGATCGAAGCTAGGCCACGGAGCATAGGCCAAAGAGCCTTTGTGTCCCAATTGCTCCCAAAGCTCTTCTGCTAAATGAGGCGCATAAGGCGCAAGCAAAAGCACTAAAGTTTCTGCCGCTTGACGACTGACTGCTGGCTCTTTGTAGGCAGCGTTTACCAGTTCCATCATTGCAGAAATTCCAGTATTAAACTGCATGATAGCGGAGTCTTCACCCACCTTCTTGATGGTCTTGTGCAGGGTGCGCTGAAAACTTTCGCTCATCGGTGCATCCGTCAACTTTTCACTCAATGCCCCGTTCTCTTGCAGCACTAAGCGCTGAACCCGCTTTAAGAAGCGGTATACGCCGTTGATACCAGCTGTCTGCCAAGGCTTAGCTGCGGTCAGCGGCCCCATGAACATCTCATAGAGCCTCAGGGAATCGGCACCCCACTCACGCACGATGTCATCTGGGTTAACGACGTTACCCTTACTCTTCGACATCTTCTCGTTATTTTCACCGAGGACAATACCGGGATGTAAGAGCCTTTTAAACGGCTCCTTTGTCGACACCAAGCCGCAGTCGTAAAGCACTTTATGCCAGAATCGAGCGTAAAGTAGATGCAGCACGGCATGTTCCGCGCCGCCAACATAAAGGTCTACTGGCATCCAGTAGCTCTCTTTTGCGGCACTCCAAGGCTCAGCATGATTATCAGGATCGATGTAACGCAGGTAATACCAACAAGAGCCTGCCCACTGCGGCATGGTGTTGGTCTCACGACGGAATGTCTCGCCGTCTTTTTTGTATTCGAGCCAGTCTTGCGCTCGCGCTAACGGAGACTCACCATCGCCCGCCGGCTTAAAATTATCCAACTCAGGTAGAGTCACTGGAAGATCGGACTCGTCTAGCAGATGCGGCTTACCTTCTTTATCGTGAACTAACGGAAAGGGCTCGCCCCAATAGCGCTGACGCGAGAACAGCCAGTCACGCAACTTGTAAGTGACAGCTCCGCGCCCAAGTTCCTTCGCTCCGAGCCACTCAACCATGTTAGCAATCGCAGCGGCCTTATCTAAACCATTCAGAAACTCAGAGTTCACCAACTCGCCGTCGCCGGTGTGTGCCGCCACAGTAATATCAGCCTCGGCTCCACCGGAGAGAACTCGCTTGATGGGCAATTCATACTTACGCGCAAATTCGTGGTCACGCTCATCATGACCAGGCACCGCCATGATGGCGCCGCTGCCATAGGAAATCAGCACGTAATCGGCGACATAAATCGGCAATTGTTCCTGATTCACCGGATTAACCGCATAGGCACCCGTAAAGACGCCGGTTTTTTCCTTACCAAGAGCGCTACGCTCGATGTCGGATTTTACCTTAGCAGTCTCGACGTAATCTTGGACCGCCGCTTTTTGCGCCGGCGTAGTGATCTCGCTGACTAGTTTATGTTCCGGAGCCAAGACACAAAACGTGGCACCAAACAGTGTATCCGGACGTGTCGTAAAGACTTCAAAGTCGCCGTCGTGACCAGCGACCTTAAAACGCACATGTGCGCCGGTGCTCTTACCAATCCAGTTACGCTGCATTTCCTTGAGGCTATCTGGCCAATCCAAATCATCAAGGTCCGCAAGCAACCTTTCTGCATAAGCAGTAATCTTCAGTACCCACTGCCGAATGGGTCTTTTAATGACTGGAAAACCACCGACCTCAGACTTGCCGTCGATGACTTCCTCATTCGCCAAAACCGTCCCCAGCTCTGGACACCAATTGACCGGCTCAAAAGATTCATAAGCCAGGCCCCTCTCGTACAACTTGCGAAAGATCCACTGAGTCCACTTATAATAGCGTGGATCCGTAGTATCGATCTCGCGCGACCAATCGTAGGACATCCCAAGGCGTTTTATCTGGCCCCGAAAACGCTCGGTATTGGCCTTGGTAGTGACGCGTGGATGCTGACCAGTTTTTACCGCATATTGTTCAGCTGGCAGTCCAAACGCATCCCAGCCCATAGGGTGCAACACGTTGAATCCACGCATACGCTGAAAGCGGGCGTAAATATCAGTCGCCGTATAGCCCTCGACGTGTCCAACATGCAGGCCATCCCCAGATGGATACGGAAACATGTCGAGGATATAGCACTTAGGCTTACCGGGTACTTCGACCGTCTTAAACGTTTGGTGAAGGTCCCAGTAGTCCTGCCACTTTTTCTCAATACTGCGGAAATCGTAATCTTGCCGGCCGTCACTGGTGCCCGTGCTCATGCAATCCCTTCCCTCATGTTAAAGCCACGGGGACCCTATCACAAAAGTCGGGATTTTCTGAAGGCCTAGTGCGGGTTAATGCGCTGGCGGCATCCACTCAGATGGACGTCTCTTTGCCGCTACGGGCTTGGCAGCCGTATCGCTCAGCTTGATATAAATGCCGTCACCGATTCGCCCCCAACCTTTTTCCAAGTCTACAAGTATCCGATCGCCGCGCACAAGGCGGCCAACCGATTTAGCTGAAGCCGAAGGCTCTGCTCTAAGCTGCGCTAGTTTTACTTTAACATGGCGCACAACCCGCGATTTTTCCGCAGGAGCCGACGCAACTTGACCGGCAATGGGCGCCGCAGCTCCCGCCTGGCCATCCGCAGCGGCATCAACCGGAGCTGCGACATTGGCAGCAGCAGCTGGTGCTGAAGCCACCTGCTCGGCTGAGGCACCTGCAACGGCAGTAGCCGGGGCCGCCTGTGCTTTATCGTCCGCAGCGGCTTCAGACGCCGCTGGGGCTTCCCCCTCACCCTCCGCACTAGGCGCTAGGGCATCTTCATCCGTATTATTGCTTGAGCAGGCGGTCATGCCGCCAAAGCTAACTGCGAAAACTAACGCAGCTTTCCAGCATGTAACCAGTTTTTGCATAGCCATGACGTGATCCTCTCCCTGACTAGTCGTGCCGAGTTGCGCAAGCCCTCTCGGGACACGTGGACATATCGTTTCAAGCATCCATCGGTGCAAGGTCGGCAATCTTTAATCACTGGGCCAAGCTTTGACTTTGGCCGCTATTCTATTAATATGGGAAAAGCTTCAATAATTTTTAAGATTTATCGGAGAGCCGAGATGCCTATACTGCGGACGAAAACAGGTGTCCGAAGCATCCTGCAGACCACCATGGCCGTTCTGTTGGGCGGATCTTCCCTCCCGCATAGAGCTAACGCCGAGTGCATGAGCCTGATCAGCGGACCAGTGGTCGTCGAAATCAATGGCTGCAAAACGATCGAACCGGAATCAACGTTCGACACCAAGAAAGACAAGTATTCCTGGGTAGCTGGGCTCGACCGCGCTGGTCGCACGCAGTTTTTCGATAGCTACCGCGGACTTTATGTAAAAACCAAAGTCATCATGTCCAAAGCAGTCGCCAAGGGCCTTAACCCTGAGGAGGGAGGGCTGGCAGGGCAGACTGTATTTATGATGATTGCTCCACCAACTACGTTGACGTGTCCCGCCATCAACTTCAAGCGCCTAACCGCAAATGTAAAACAGATTTGCTGCGACGGCAGCGGCAACGTGCCCTGCCTCCTGGACACTCCTTATCTGCTCCAGCAGCCACAACTTGCGACCAAGGGCACCATGAGTGCCGGCAAAAGCAAAGCTAAACAATCAGCTGATTACATGGCCGCCACGTCCGCTTACAATAGCCGGAAATTCAAGGCTGCCGCTAAAGGCTTCGAAAAAGCCAGAGTCAACGGCGAGCTTGATATCGTAGGCTTTTATCATCTCGGTGATTCCTATCGCCAGCTCGACCAATGTCGTGACGCACTAGCGCCCCTCAAATATGTCCAAGACCAGGTGCAACAGCGCCAGGTATGGGCTGACGAAGAAAACAGCGCCAGACAAGCCATATTTCTGCTCGCGCGCTGCTACGCTAAAATGAACGACCCAGAGGCAGCCACTCAAATTTTGAACAGCTACCTATTAGAACCAGCGAAATATCAAAGTGAATTGAAAGAGTCGCTGATTCACAAGGACTTTGGCTGGATCCACACCAGTCGCGAGTTCCTCGATTACGAGAAGCTAGCTCGCCAAAAACTAAAGACTGCTGGACCGGCGACGCCCTAAACTTTGCCCGTTGGAATGATTCATCGCTTGGACAACCATTGCCCCAAAGCGGCAAAGGCCAGTGCTCTGTGACTAATTTGGTTCTTAACGGGACCCGGTATTTCGGCGAGGGTCCGCCCCTGCCAAGCTGGGTCAGATAACTTCGGCACAAATAACGGATCGTAGCCAAACCCATGGCTACCTCGTGCTGAGTGGGTCAGCTGCCCCTCGAGCACCCCAGTGAACTCATGGCCCTGCCCTGATTCGTCGATAAAATAGAGCGTACAGACAAATCGAGCCGCCAGATCTTGCTCTGCATAGCTTTTAATAGCAGCGGCCAACTTTGCATTGTTAGCTAGATCATCGCCATCGACACCGGCGTATCGACTCGAATGCACACCAGGCGCGCCTCCCAAGACGTCGACAACTAGTCCCGAGTCATCTGCCAGCACACAGGCACCCGTATGGGCCCTTAAGGCCTCCGCCTTGATCCTGGCATTGGCGAGAAAGCTATCGCCCACTTCCTCCCATGTGATCCCTGGTGCCAGATCGCGCGCTAGCTGAACCTCCCAAGGCGGCGACAAGGCCGCCAATAGCGCTGTTAACTCGGTCGCCTTATGGGCATTGTTGCTGGCGAGATAAAGTCGTGGCATAGTTCAGCTCCTTTGAGCGGAGTGATTAAACATGACTACGGCTGATATCATCATCGCCAAGATTAAAGAACAGCTACCATCGGCGCAAATCAAAGCGACCGATCTCACCGGTGGTGGCGACCACTGGCAGTTGGTCGTTAGGGCCAGTGAATTCAAAGGCAAAGGCCTGATTGAACAACACCAACTGATCTACAAAGCACTCGGTGACATGATGCGCCAGGAAATCCATGCGCTGTCACTAGACACCCGGGAAGCCTGAGACGGCCCGAGCTCGTGCATCAGACTAGTCGGCGTGCCGAGTCTTCGCACGCTTGGCTTCGTCTTGGTCGGACTTTATGACCATGCGTACGATCTCCGGGGACGTTCGCATGTAGGTGATCATTGCCTCCTGCAGGAGCTTTCGCTCACCGAATTTCACGGCAAAAATACCCAATTCGCGGAAGTGCTCGATAACGTTTTTGATGATCGTATCGGGCTCGATGCGCCAATTTTCGACTAGAGCCGTAACATGCTCAGAATCATAGGTCTGCGACACAAAGAATTCGATGGGAATTGACTCGTATATCATGTGGCTGCCTCCCCGCCCTTACTGAGCAGGTATCGGCAGCCCTGGCCCGAAACTAAACCGCCCTCAGACCGGCTTCAGAGTACTCATGTCGATAACAAAGCGGTATTTGACATCGCTCTTCAGCATGCGTTCGTAAGCCTCGTTGATCTGCTGAATAGGTATTAGCTCAATATCACTCATGATTTCGTGCTTGGAGCAGAAATCGAGCATCTCCTGGGTCTCCGGCAGCCCGCCGATCAAGGACCCAGCCAAGCTACGGCGACCAAAGACCAGATTGAACGCGGCGATACTCGGATCTTTGTCCGGAATCCCAACTAAGCACAGGGTGCCGTCTCGCTTCAGCAGGCCCAACATGGCGTTGAGATCGTGGGGTGCCGACACCGTGTCGAGGATAAAGTCGAAGCTGCCAACATGCTGCTGCATTTCATCGGCATTTTTTGACAAAACCACTTCATGAGCGCCCAACCGCAAGGCATCGGCCTTCTTTTGTGGGGATGTCGTGAAGCACACGACATGTGCGCCAAATGCACGCGCAAATTTCACTCCCATATGGCCTAGGCCACCGAGACCCACGACGCCCACTTTTTGGCCCTTCGTCACGCCCCAATGCCGCATAGGTGAGTAAGTCGTAATACCGGCGCATAGAAGTGGAGCCACCCGTGCGACGTCCAGATTCTGCGGCACTTTTAAAGTGAAGGCTTCGTCGACGACGATGTTATTCGAATAGCCGCCGTAGGTAGGTGTTTTGCCATCGCGCTCAAAGCTATTGTAAGTCCCAATCATGCCGCCTTGGCAGTACTGCTCGAGACCATCTTTGCAGTTTACACAGGTTCGGCATGAATCCACCAAACACCCAACGGCCGCCAAATCACCGACCTTGAACTTGCTCACTTTACTGCCAACACGCACAACTTTGCCGACAATCTCGTGTCCCGGCACCATAGGAAACATCGAGTTTCCCCACTCATTACGCACCTGATGGATGTCGGAGTGACAAACGCCGCAATGCGTAATCTCAATAACTACATCGAGATCGCGAGGTTCGCGCCGTTCGAATTTGAACGGTACTAATGGCACTTTGGCTTCTTTAACTGCGTAACCGTAAGATGCGACCATAGTTAAAACCCTTTACGGAGGACTGTTGCATTTATTCTAGAGAGGCGCTCGCGCTCTCTTAGCTTTTTGATATCACCCTTCAAGCACCTTATGCGCCCTGGCGCCAAATCGAAATTATTACTTTGTAAATATCACGCCTACCCATCTAGACCAGCCACCATGGCGCGTTTGGCCGCTCCTTAGGCGCTGACATAATGACATCAGCTTGTTGCGAAGCCCCAAGCGTTGACACAAGCACTCACCTTGATGAAAAAAGGGCCGTCCAGAGACGAGAGCAAAAAAGTAAGGACCACTTCCGTGAACGAGCTGTTTCCCATAGAGGAGCTGGCGCGCCGCGCCGCAATGTTCGGTGTCATCGCCAATCTGATCAAAGACTGGGATGATCCGGCTGCACCCACTCCAATAACCTCCGCCTTCGCCAGAGGCACGAGTGTAAGACACCAGCCCTTACTTCCGCGGATCAATGTGCGGAAGCATCAAGTAATCTGCAACAACAGCAGCCTTGATCTGACACGAAGGCCGATGACACTGCGACTTTTCGACGTGTTTTGCAACGCCCCTAATCACGAGAGGTCGCGCGACGATTTGTTGATGGAGGTTTACCGCATCAAAGACCTGAATAGTCATACGGAGCGCTATGTGGAGTCCGTTTATAACAACGGCGTCAAATTAATTAGCCGGGCCCGTATACTAGCCACGATGCATTTAAGCTTTGCTGTCAGCCATGGGATAGAGTGGTTCGTGTATGATCAAGAGCGAAAAATCTGGTGCTTATACCGACTGCGCAATGAATATCTGAGTGACCACCTTGGACGGTTGGCCCTAAATTATTCCTGAACTAGTCATCAACTTGTGGATCGCAATCACCCGCGCGAACCCAACGTAGCGGGTGATTCACTCGCCTGTTGCGCTATCTCCCGCCGGATGTTGCCGCGTTGCGCCGCGAGTAACCAAATTCTATCAGCCTCGGCTCGGGTTCTGCGAGGGCTGTCACAGCGCGTAGGAGGGGCAGCGAAATACCTCACACAGAGAAAAATATTCAATGATATCTTGTATTTACTAAAAGTCGCAGCCTGATAAGTCAGATACCAAGACAAGACATAAATTGTCTGGTCCTGGCTCTTAAGTTTGCGGTCGGCCAATCCGAAGGGTATACTCAACTGCCACTACCAGACACATATCGTCTTATGCTGGTAATGAAGGGCGAATGATGTTCATGGGTACAGTGAAAAAACTGGAACGGGTGCGCCACCTCTTGCCTCCGGTCTTCGAGATTGGAGAAATCGCTCGATTTTTTCCGGAAAAGGCAGCGCCGCGGAAATACTGTGAACGTCTTGTGGAGCACAAAGTCCTAGTTCGACTTAAGAAGGGAGCCTATGCCTTTACTGAGGTAAATGCTCTTGTCGTCGCCAACTACCTTGCTCCCTGCTCTTATGTTTCTTTTGAGACAGCACTTAGCTACTACGGAATGATTCCTGAATTTACCCCGCTGATCATGTCGGTTTCGTCGGTGTCCAGACACAGGTGTTTTTCAACTGCGCTTGGCAGCTATGAATACTTCCATCAGCGTCCAGAACTTTATTCCGCAGGAATGGATAGGACTATGGTAGCTGAGCAACTTCCGCTATTGATCGCCACTCCTGAGAAGGCGCTTTGTGATGCATTGGCTCGGCGCAGCGAGCAATATCACACCAAAGATACTGGCTTCATAGGAACCGTGTTGCAAGGGTTGCGGGTGGAAGATGACGCACTTGCAAGTCTGGATCATGGGCATATCGCGATTATCGCAGACCTTTACGCCAGCCGCGCCGCTGAGCTACTTCAGCAGTATTTGAGGGAACACTATCCAAAATGAATAAGGCTATTGAAAAACTCGTGAACGCTTCACGCCATGAGCATCCAAGGTTCCGTGATCAGCGGCTGCGAGAAGTGCTACAGGTTTTGGTACTTCTGGGACTCAAGCGGGCTGGTTTTTTTTCGTATGCGTCGTTTTATGGCGGAACGGCACTCCGGATTTTACACGGGCTTGATCGTTTTTCGGAGGATCTTGATTTCTGCTTGCATCCAACAGAGCTAAAAGATGTGTTCGACCTCGGCAGCTATGCGCCAGTCATTGAGGAAACCCTGGCATCGTTCGGGTTTCAGATGCGAATGGAAATGAAACAAAAAGCTCGTCCCACACCGATTGAGTCAGCTTTCGTGAAAGGTGGGACGTACGTAAATTACCTTGCAATCGGCGAGGTCAGAGGTAGCTCAAATCCTGCTCAACTGACGAAAATCAAGATCGAGGTTGATACAGCAAATCCAGAGGGCGGCATCAGAGAGCTGGCTCTGGTGGCTGAGCCAGAGCCCTTCATGGTGCAGACGCTTGATCACAGTTCGCTCTTTGCCGGAAAATTGCACGCCATAATGGCAAGAGAAATGGCTGGTCGAGTGAAGGGGCGTGACTTTTATGATTTCATTCATTTTGTTGGGCAGAAAACTCCTGTAAACCTAGCTTATCTGCAAGCGAAAATGGTCGATTCCGGCCACCTAGCTCCCAGCTCTAGCCTGTCGATGCCTGAGTTTCAAAGTATGCTTTTAAAAAAACTGGATGCTACAGATTTCAATCTGGCCATCCAAGATGTCCTTCCTTTCATCTATAGCGATCAGAAGCGGACGGATACGCGCAACTGGAACGCTGAATTTTTCAAAGCAATGACAAGGACCCTGATACCAGCCCAGGGAACCGAGTAAAGATCGATGTCGGCACCTAAAAAAGATGTTTTTGATATCTGCGCGGGACTTTGGCGATCTTAAATATGATACCGCTGCACAAACCGATGATAAGGCCAGCAAAAGC
>Ga0315274_10002341_pt1 | contig 28668 bp, 9 predicted proteins | sample YL17G02_20_MG_FD_203700 | JGI IMG/M metagenome (GOLD analysis project Ga0315274, IMG submission 203700) | Sediment microbial communities from Yellowstone Lake, YNP, Wyoming, USA - YL17G02_20 | ecosystem: Environmental > Aquatic > Freshwater > Lake > Sediment | place: USA: Wyoming | collected...
TTAAGCACCAATTTATTTGCTGTAGTGCTGTTACCAAGAATCGTGACGTTGCCTTGGGAGCTAACACTCGCAGCTGTCAGTGCTCCAGTCGCCGCGGTGCCCGTAGTATTAATTGCAGTAGTGCCGACAATACTCGATGCGCCGTCAATCGTAGCGCCGGTTAAAGTTTTATTAATCAGCGTTTCTGTCGCCCCTTCGGTAACGATTACACCAGAGCTTGGAAAGGTGGCCGTTGAGTTTACGCCGGTACCACCATTCGCCCTAGGCAAAATGCCCGTAACTGCCGCTGACTGGTCCAATTTAAGCGAACCAAAATTTGGTGTGCCGCCAGCACTAGCGGTGAGCACTTGATACTGCGCCCCAGTTACCGTCGATACCGGCAGGCTACCACTTCCGACCAAAATGCCGTTGTTTGTAAAGCTCGCCGCACCCGTACCGCCATTTCCCACTGGCAGAGTGCCGCTGACTTCGCTTGCAAGATTTACACTAGCTCCGTTAGCTGCGGCCGTTAGTCGGCCCTGAGCATCGACACTAATATTCGCACGAGTGTAAGATCCCGCGGTAACCGAAGTGTTACTCAAACTAATTGTGCCGCTAGACGCGATCGGTCCGCCAGTCAGACCTGTGCCAGTCGATACGCTTGTAACCGCGCTACCAGGCTTAGCATTAAACGCAGCCCAATCGGCGGAGCTGAGATAACCATTCGCTGAGCCGCTTGCCTGCGCCATCGAGATTACTGGAGTCGTCGTGCTAGTGGTGACGGATATTGGAGCAGTGCCGGTAACATTTGTCACGGTACCGCCAGCAGCACCAGCCACGGCTAGCGTCTGCGGCACCCACTGTCCGCCGGAATAAGTAAGTATCTGGCCTGAGATAGGAGTGGTGCTGGCAATATTCTGCCCCTGTAGCGTGGTGACTGAGGGACTACCCCACGCTAGGCGACCGTTATTATCTTTGGTTAGGAACTGATTCGCACTTGGTTGACTGGTTAATGAAAGACCGAGCTTGCCGTCACCGTCAAACGCCAACGTCTTACCATCTACCGGGAGCCTTAAAGCAAAAGGGACGTAACTATACTGCTGCCTTGGATATGTCTTTCCAGCTGCAGTGATTTCGATAAATACGGGATCTGCGCCTTGTCCAAACACTGCAGTAACTTGAGCGGGATTCAGATCGAGTGCGAGTGTAAACACACCTTGATTTAGCGTTATGTTAGTTAACTCAATCGGGTCTCCTAGCGTGTTGCCCGCTTCGGCCGCGCTCCAAAACTTAACGGATACATCGACAGGTCCACTCAATGGCGCACCATCGGCCTGAGTCATGCGTCCCGAGTAAGACAGAGAATAGCTTCCGCTCTGAGCTAATGCTGTCTGCGGCATGGCGAACCACACGCTAAACAAGCAAGCTATACTTGCGAAGTAGATTTTTTTCGAAAATCTAGCCATCCACTGCCTAACTCATGGCAAAAATGTGACCCTTTCCTTTTCGTCTCTTAAGGTAATCGTCACGGCAGTGATAATTCTTTAGTGCTTTTTTTATTCAAAAATTTCGGTAGATTACGGTCGCCCAGCACCCTGAATCCGCAGCCAGCCTCGCGACTGCCACTTGGGCGTAAAAGCATTTAAATACGGCGACTTAGCTTAAAGTCCGGGCAATGGGAGCCGACCCAATTTTGGATAAGTATCGGCTGATTCCAATAATCTCAGTAGTTTCCTGAAAGTGCCCGACCCCAGGCCCAGCTGGCAGGCTGCTTGGGATCCACATGTGGCACGCAAGCGCTGGAAAAAGGGTGCGGCATGAAAGTCGAGGGAATATCGGCGTAAACATCTGCACTTTGGTGGATGTTGACGAGTTGCACTGCGCCCAATGAAGTCGGATGAAGTCGTTGGAAATGATCGCACCAGACGACAACTTTTCCCTAACTTAGTTCGAAAGCTAGGTTTGTCATCCTAGCAGCCAGTATTTTCAGCATGTTTCTGAGAGTGCCCGACCCCATTACGCTGCTAATAGCGAGATTAAACGCCGGTGCCGTTGTTCCAATCCCGACATGCCTTGAACAGATGGCAGTAAAGCCTTCGACATATAATTTGGAGTTACGAACCACCATTAACCCCAGCGGGATCTGGCCATCCCGGAATCATGCCATGAACATGATACTATTGGTAATTTTTAACCTCAATAAATCCTCAAGTTTTTATTCCATTATACCGAATAGTGGGTTAATCTCAGACACAGAGGTGCATTAGGCATGATCGGAAGCTTCGGAGACAGCACTGCGAGGGAGATTTGGGAGACCGATAAATCAAAAGCCTTACCGCGTGAGCTGCATACGAGAGCTAAAGCTTTATTAACTATAATGCATTACGTCGATAATCTTGCTGATCTTAAGCTCCAGGGCTCGCCACCAAATGTAAGGCTTCACAAGTTAAAGGGTAATCGTAAGCAAGAATGGAGCTTGACCTTAAAAAATGACTCTCCTTGGCGCATCACATTCGAATTCAAAGAGCGCCAGTTCCACAGCGTGAAGATCGAGAATTATCACTAAAGGATCAGGTTTATGGCGATAAATAACCCAAAGCCAATGCACCCCGGAAGAGTTTTAGCCGAGATCTACATGCAGGAACTTGGCCTCAATCAAACTAGGCTGGCTGAAAAGCTAGGCTGCGCGCACAGGAAAATTAACGAGATTATCAACGGCAAGCGTGGCATCACTCCAGATTTTGCTCTAGATCTTGAAGCTGTCATTGGCACCAAACCCGACATGTGGGTTGCCATGCAAGCTGCCTGGGATCTTTACCAAGCTAAGCAAAAGCGGCGGGTAGCTTGAGATTGATCGGCGCAAGATACTACTAAGAAAAAGAGAGCTGCAATCTCGCTGCTCTTTTCGATAAACTGCCGCTTACCTTGGACAGCCGTCTTAAACGTGGATAAGAACAGCTATTTGAAATTATGGGAGTATGAGTTAAGGAATCGCCCGAAGGGCAGGGAGCATCGACGAGCTCTTCGGGTTTAGTCCAGTCCAGAACTGCGGGCTTAGTTCAGTTCTCCAAAGAGCAAAAACTGCCTACATATTCATCACGTGGAAGGGCGATCATTCGCCAAGGCACGTACATGTGTTTAAGGATGGGCGCGAAATTCTGAAGTGGGATCTGGAAAATAATCTCGTCATGAGCGGAGCAATCACCAGTAAATTACTGAAAATTATTCAATCCCTGGTTAGAGAGGGTGAGCTTTGAAAATCAAATTTGTTACCGTAAATAATCGCAAAAAAGCGATAGAGATTGAGACCAGTAAGGATAAATTTTCATTGCCGTTTTCACGCCTAGAGTTGCGTCCTTCGGCAAAAAACAAAATTGCTCAAATCTTTGTCGATAAGGAGCTTGGATCGCGCGCCGTAACCTATGTGATGACATCGGGAAAAGAGGCCTCAGTGCATCTAGATGCATTTCTCGACTACAATAAGGACCCTGACTTTGTTCGTGCCACGGCGTTATACCAGCTGACTATTGCTGCAATGGAACTGATGAGCAAATCGAGCCTGAGCAAACATGAAGTTGTTAGACGTCTTAAGACTTCTCCAAGCCAACTTGCCCGACTTCTTGATCCAGCTAATAAGAGCAAGTCGGTCGATGAAATGTTGCGGCTGATGTCGGTTCTTGGCTATCGAGTGGAGTGGCAGATTGTTAAGGAAGTGGCTTAATTTTTTACCGGAATGTCTCATGGGTTTTACCACCCGAAAACATTATATCGATTTGTTGTTTAAGATTATCGCGGCCACTGGAACGAAGCTAGAAATTCATGCCGCCTGACGAGCTGATCGATACTGGAATAGTGCTATTCTTTCAATGAGTTGCTGCAAGTGTCTAAACCCGTGGCTCAAAGTTATGTGGCGCCGCACGGTCGCAGGCTGGTGTCTTTAAGCAGGCTTCGTAGATCTTTGTTATGCGCGGTAATTTGTTCATATCAACAGAGAACCGCAATGCGTTGTACACCTGCGGGACTAAACAGAGATCGGCAACTGTGATTTGGTCGCCAAAGCTAAATTGTCCAGGTTGACTTCGATCTAGCAGTGACTCGTACACAGCTAGTCCGTTGCCTATAAAGTGCTGAGCGTGTTTCTTGCGCTCAGCTTCATCGTTACTAAAGAGTTTCAGTAAACTGGGATTTTGGAGTGGTTGCGTTCCGGCAACAATTTTTAAGGCCAGTTGTTTGACGAACATCTTATCCAGAGCGTGGCTGGGATAGAGTGCTGGTTCTGGCACAATTTCATCGAGCCAATCAATGATCGCTAAAGATTCGCTGAAGAGGCGTCCATCCACGACTAATGTTGGGAGTTGGCCGGAGGGATTCAGGGCTTTATATGAGTCGGTCTGATGCTCGCCGGCCAGGATATTTACCGGCACTGACTGATAGGGCACTTTTTTGAGTTCGAGTGCCCATCTAACTCGCCAGGAGCAGGATGAGCGCCAGTAGTGGTGTAGAGTTAAATTCATGATTTAATCTTTGTGATGAAAAGCGTCAGAATCCGCCAGCGAAACGGGCTATTGGCGCCAATTTTGTCACCTTGTGGCGTCGCGCGCAAGTCCTTGAGGCGGCTATTAAGGTGGCCAATCATGCGCTTACAGTGTGACGGCAACACCCTAATGTCGCAGCAAAAGCATAAGTTACTTGCGGTCCCCGCAGGCTCGATTTGGTCTTTTTTAAAAAAGTAATTCAATAAAGTCAGATGTTTGAACGAATTCCGCTAATGATTCTCGGGGCTAGGCCGATCCCTTGAGTGGAGGTCGGTGACAATGGGACGAAGGTTTGACCCATCATCAACAGTTTTCACGGTAGCCCTAGTGCTACTGTTGAACGTGTTATTTTACGCCGCCTTTGTCACGGATGACGGAGCGTCGGAAGGCAGCACAGCGCCGACGTTGGCGCGAGGTTTGGCTGCCAAAGGGTCGACCGCCAGGCGGGCTCAGGCTCGGCCTAAACGATCAGAGGTTGAGCCTGTGACCGAGGTCGAGCTCGCAGCCGATGCTCCGGAGCACGACAAAACCTCCACATCCCTCACATCCTCCAAAACCTCTGAATCCGATGATCACTACCCATCGAAGGCCCAAGCATCTAATAAGGTTTACCCCTCGGGCGTGACCTCACAAGTGAATACGGGTGCCACGATCCTTTGGACTGAGCGGAGTCTGACAGACGTAGGACTTAGCATCCCTGCCGTTTTCGCAACACATGCTCAGGGTAAGCACGGTAAACAAGACTTCCCCGTCGCTCGGATGCGGATTGGCGCTAACCAAGAGAGCCATACAGTCGCAGTCATGAGTGACCAGGGCAGTCCTACTCCTTACATCTTGATGAAGGATCTACTGACCCAGGAATCTACGGAACATAAAGCTGGCGATATCCTAAAACTGACCATCGATGGCACCAAGAGTAAGCGCCACGGCAAAGGTAGTGGTGCGGGAGCGAGAGCGGGTTCGCTTACTTTAAACTTGGCTTCTGTCGCTGATTTACACGGCCGCGGACCGTTGACGATGCATCTAACGCCCGGAGGCTGGGAAACTAATGCTTCTGCAACCACATGGCTAGCCTTGCCCGGAGCAGCCGAAGGGGACCAGTCCGTCTCCATTCAACTAGAAGACGGCAAAGACATGGTCAGTCTGATGCCGCTGATCCGCGCTGCCCACGGCATGAGCGTTGTGCCGGAAACCAAATCGACTAAACAACGCGAGGGCTACTGTTTTGTCCGTCGCGGCGAGGTCGTTGCGACTTTATGGGGTGCGGCGCTACCGACGGAGTTGTGGTCTAAAATTGCGACAGCTTTAAGGGCATCGATGATTTTCCGCGGGTCTGCTTCAGCATTCATCATGGCACCAAAGAGTGAACCAGATTTTAAAAAGAAATTCGAAGCGGTCAGCAAGTGGTTCCACGAGCCAATTTATGTCTATGACTCTCGGCCTGGGGATGGACGCTATCCAGTACTGCCAGCAACCGTGCTAAATGAGCCACAAATAGCCTCATATTTGCAGAACGCTACAGGTATTTTCTCGCGTCCTGTGCAGATGATGTCACCTTCGGCAGCGTTGGCTCACTGAGGATCATTGAGCTGAGGCGCTTCTTGTTTAGCTGGATCTGGTTTAACTGGATCTAGTTGAGGCCCTTCTAGTAGAGGAGCCTCTGGTTTTCCTGTCGCTTGCTTACCGCCGCGTGCGCGAGACTCTAAATGCAACTTGGTTGCTACCGGCAGTGGACCGCTGGCGGTAGATGACACCACTCGCCACACTGAATAGTGTCCTGAACTCCGCGCTAGGCGTAAGAATGCAACCGGATCATTGGCATCTTTGCGAAGAGAGAATTTTTTGGCTGAATTCCCGACTGCGACCGCAGAAATTAGCTTGCCGGAATGGCTTAAGTCAGGGGACTGTGCGAGTACGTAAGGACCTTCGTGTGCCAGCACAACGGCGTCATAGCCGAATAGATCGCGTAACGCTGCGGCCAGATCTTTAGCATCTTCAGCAGTTGGTATACGGTCTGTCTGATGCGCGACAGTGTCGAGGTTACCGTTCTCCCCTGGACGCACAAGTGCCACGGCATCACTACTGGCTGCACTTGGTAGAATCAGGATCGCCTGTGATCCAGTCGCTTGCAGCATGATTCTGGTTCGCCGGGTTGCGCCTCGACCAGCCCAAGCATGGCGTCTATTGATAGTGTCGGTCCAGGCGATGTCATCTGGCGATGCAAATTCAAGAAAGTTTAGTTCTTGCAGTGCCGAGCGATCGATCGGAGCGAATACAAGCTCGCCACGATCGTTCGGTAGGGTTCTCGCTGCAATAACTCGACGCACTAGTGGGGTGGCATTTGGTAGGGCCAGCCGCGACAACCACTCTGTCGGATCCGGAGCACTTAAATCTTGCGGTGTCACAGTGCCGTTCTTGGCTTTGTCTTGCGCCAAGGTCCGCTGACTAAACGCTAAAGTAGCGGATATCACCAAGAAGGCAAATGCTGGAGCCGCTTTTTTCAAAGTTACCATGACAGGCTGACGCCTCCCCCAGCAAAAGCGGTGCTATAAACAAATTTTATATTTGAAGAGGTGCCGCCGGTTTCGCTAAAGGTCATGTCCTCGAAATAATCAAAAACCAAAACATTTACATGAGCATTATTGCTAATAAAGCGCAGTGCTGGTCCCTTGATGGTCACTTCAAGCCCTGTGCGAGAGCCTTGTAACTCACGTTTGGCTTCACCTGAAGATTTGCCCATACTCAAGGTCATGTCGCGACCGTGCCACAGACGGGCAGCGTAGTTAACGTTTTCAATCACACCACCGATGTCAATGCCGACATTCGTTAAGCCGCTGGCACTGTAGTCGCGAGTGACGATGTTACCTTGAGTGTCGACATCTGGCAGTCGCGACTTGACACTCCATCTGCCTAACTTAGGCGTCAACTCAAGGCGATCAATCAGACCAACTAATTTATAATTGAACCCCCAGCCAATGACGGTTCGGGTCCAGCCCATGCTAAATACTTCGCCCTCAATGTCACGTTTATGATCGGGCAAGATATCGCTATAGAAGCGGAAACCATCAAACCAACTTTGGTGGAATTCACCAATCAGCGTCATGACTGTGCCGGGCGAGAATAGTGCGGTGGCGGTGTCGATCATTTCAATGCCATAACGCAGTGCTACGAAATTATCGCTGGATCCCGGTTTGCGAGGGCGCGGTGGTTCATACTCCGCGGGGGCTGCGGCGATACTCGCTGGTGCCTGCATGGGTTCTGGGGCCTGAACTGGTGCTGGAGATTGTATCGCCTCCATCGCCGGCATAGGGGCGCTAGGTTGAATCGGTTGAATAGGTTGAATCGGCTCAGGTGGCGCCTCGACTCGTGGTGGTTGCTGGATGGGCTCAATGGGCTCAATGGGCCGAGCTGGCGGAGCATTTTGCGTGGCCGGCACTGGCGGCGCGAGTTGCAGAGGCTCGCCGCTTACAGCGGGCTCCCGCAGCGGTGCAGGGGTCTGGGGGCGCTGTGGGTCGATGGGTCTGACGGTTTCCACTGGCTGCACGGCATAAAGCTTACCTGGTCTGGGTTCGTCGGCGCCGTCGGTGATTGTTTGCCCGCGGTACCGTATGGATAGCAGCAAGGCCTGAGCTCCTTGCTCAGGACCGCCTCGTCTTTGGGCGTAAACTACAGTTTCGCGGTTTATACTATTTCGGTCAGTCCATTCGACGACCTTGTCGCCAGCTTCGACGCGGGCTTGGCCGACTACGTGTGCCGTCCACAGTCCAGTCTCGGGTTGGACTCCCCAAGTGAAGAGCTGCAGGGCGGAGGGTGCTGCGGTGCGGCCCAGTTGGCTAGCATCGTCGGACTTCAAGGCAGCCGCCGTTAGAGGTAGGCGCACCGAGGCAGGCATAGTATCCATCACTGCTGTCGCAACCAGTTTGGAATAAAACTCGTCGCGCATAAGGTACTGCCAGTTAGGCGTCGTCGCATAGGTAACAGCCCCAGCTTCCATCGGCGGTGAGATCAAAGCGACGGCGGCAGAGTTTGTCACCTTGTCGGGTGCAAACATCATTCTGAGAGTTAGCTTGTCGGTATTTTGCCCAAACTCCAAAGACCAAACAGAATCGCTTTTAGCTTCGCGGCCCCCAAAGAAGCGCTGACCGACTGCAGTGTAGCAGCCGTAGTCGTCAAATAAACCTGTTCCCCACAGTCCTTGAGCCACCAAAAACGAGTGTCCAAGTTGTTTACAGGCCTCGGCCGCATTCACGGCATTGACCTGATCGGACTCTGGGTCGCGTGCCGGCGGCATGGGCCAGAGGATTTTCAGATACTGAGTCTGGACAGGGCTGCCAACGGTCTCGATGGGGCTACCCTGGACACCCTTAACTGGCTGTAATAACTCGGATCTTGCGATATCTGGGTAAGTACCTAAAATACATGCAAAAGCGCTGCCAAGGGCCAAAGGCAACAGCCCGGTCCGGTGGGTTGGGGGTATTCCTGCCGGAAATCTCCTCAAAGGCCGCTCGCATCAAATTCGTGAAATATTATGTATAATCATATTGTAGCACCGTCCGGTTGCTACCTCCAACCACCCCCCGGTTAATTTCCCTCATATTATCCCAGCGATTGACGAAAAGTGATGCAGGGCCATCTTCTGGCTCAAGATTACAGGGCATTATGCCGACGTACCTTTTACCACCCTTCTAGAGGCTCCATCCTGTCTACGACAAGGATAACCAATCATGGGGCTGAATTACTCCAACCCTACTTCTGTGTCGCTATTCGTGGCGAAGTGGCAACGCTATGCCTTCGCGCGAATGACAGCGACAAACGGGGAGGGAATGGATGAGTAAACTAGCTCGCATTGTTTGCATGCTAATTGCTGTGGTCGCGATGACTACAGTAGCAGCTGCGCAATCGAGTTTAGACTTTGTCGTGAGTGGTCGTATGACTGACTCTAGTGGCAAACCTGTCGCTGGCCCGGTGGCTTTAGATATTTCATTTTTCCATGAAGGCGATGGCACCGGATCGGTTTTAAGCGTTAAAAATGGCTTCGAAAGTGTGCTTTTACAGGAAGGCATCTTTCAGGTTCGTGTGACACTTAGCGCTGAAGATTACCATAAAGTTTTCCCAGATCCATCGCAGCGAGTTTGGTTTCAGGTAACAGATTTAACCCATGGTGGATCACCGTATCCGCTGCAACAAGTTGTCACTGTTCCTTACGCAGCAAAAGTTCCGGTCGATGGCAAAAGTATTAGCTTTGGCAGTGATGGTAAGTTGACTGTCGGACCGGACACTGCGCCTGGACCAAATCAATTTCTAACTAAAGATGCTAGTGGCAATATTGTCTACCAGACAGTATCGCCAAGTGCAGGCGCTCTCCAGGGAACTAGCGTAAGTACCGTAGCACCCCAGGCAGGTCAGGTGCTTAGTTATGACGGTGTGATGTGGACGCCGGCGACCACCACGGTCACTGCGACAGCACCGCTATCGGTCACGATGAATGACACGACACCAGTCATTGGTATCACTAAGGCAACCAGTGTTAGCAACGGTTATCTATCCACAGCTGACTGGTTAAGGTTTGGTGCTAAACAAGATTCTTTGACTACAGCGAGTGATCTAAATATCGGATCTTTATCCACGGCGAAGCAGGGCGCCGTTAATGTTAAAGCCTACGGTAGCGGTGCCGGACAAACCGGTGAACTTCGTTTCAATAGTTTGGCCGGAGATCAGTACGTAGGATTTAAAGCTCCGGATTCTCTTGCGTCTAGCAAAATTTGGACACTGCCGGCAGCTGATGGTACCACCGGCCAAGTCCTGCAAACCGATGGCTCAGGTAAATTAGTTTGGGGAACGTTCCCGACAGTGCCAGTGACTTCCGTTGCTGGTAAAACTGGTGATGTCATTCTGACGACAGATAATATTTCTGAAGCAGGTAACTTGTATTTCACGGATGCGCGCGCGCAATCAGCAGCGCGGCGGATGATATCGGCCTCAGCACCTTTGTCCTACAACAGTACAAGCGGTAGCGTTTCGATAGGTCAGGCATCGTCGGTATCTTCCGGTTACGTGTCGGTAGTTGATTGGATTAGCTTCAACAATAAAATTAGCAGTGTCACGGCCGGAAATGGTGTCATTGTCAGTAATCTCAGTAGCACGGCTATAGTCAGCTTGCCGAACATCGGCACTGCGGGGATGTACACCAAGACAACGACTGATGCGCAGGGTCGCGTTGTTTCCGGTACGACTCTGTCGCCGCAGGATATTCCAAGCTTGCCAGCATCGATTATCACTAGTGGCGTCCTTCCAACTGATGTCGGTGGTACTGGGGTCAGTTCCACAGCAGTGTTCCCACAGTCGGGTGTAGTTGTTACCCAAGATGCTGCAGAGACACTGAGTAACAAGACAATTACTAACTCGGTATTCACTGCAGGCACTGTCACTGGGTCGTCTTTGATTGGTGGCGCCACCACGATCGATACAACTGGTACCGTTAGGTCGGGCGCCAACACTGTGGTCGGTAACGTCACGATCCAAGGTAACGACAGTAACGCAAATAAGTTGATCTTCAATGATAAGGGGTCGATGAATTCCGTCTCGTTGCGGGCACCCGACACACTGACTGGATCAGTAAATCTTATTTTGCCTGGTAGTTACGGCACTAGTGGTCAGCTGCTTTATACTGACGGTGCCGGTAACTTGAACTGGGTAACTGGGGCATCGCCGAATGGCAGTGCCGGTGGTGACTTGACCGGTATTTATCCGAGTCCGGTTTTGACCGCGACCGGAGTATCGGCCGGTATTTATCAAAAAGTGACCGTTGATACAAAGGGTCGAGTCACGGCTGGTACGACCTTAGGTGTGGCAGATATCCCAAGTTTGCCGGCGAGTATAATCGGCAATGGCACTATTGGAGTGACCAGAGGTGGTACCGGAGCATCCAGCCTCACAGAAAACGGTGTACTACTCGGTAACGGCACCAGCGGTATCAACGCCACGGGCGCAGGTACCGCTTATCAGAGTTTAACAGTGCCTAGCGGCGGTGGTGCTCCGAGCTTTGGCGCGGTCGATTTATCACAGTCAGCAGCAGTTATCGGAATTTTGCCAACTGGCCTTGGCGGTACTGGTGTCAACTCGACTGCCGTGTTTCCGGCATCCGGGGTGGTGGTCACGCGCACTGCCACGGAGACTTTAACCAATAAGACCATCATTAACCCGGCGATCAGCACAATCTCTAATGCCGGAACGCTGATCCTGCCCACCAGCGACGACACCTTGGTCGGACGGAATACGACCGATTCGCTGACGAATAAGACACTAATCAAACCGCTTATCACCGCCGGCACGATAAATGGACCATCCTTCATTACTGGTGCCACGAGCATCGACATTACGGGTGCCGCAACCGTAGCCAACAACGTCACGATTAAAGGCAACAGCAATACCGCAAGTAAACTTACTTTTACTGACAAAGATTCCACCAAAGGTGTGTCGCTAAAGGCGCCGGATGTGCTGACCGGGTCGGTCGTCTTTACGCTGCCGGGTGGTGACGGCACGGACGGTCAGTTGTTGACGACGGACGGCGCTGGTAGCTGGCGCTGGATCAGTGGGGCATCGCCTACCGGTGTGGCTGGTGGGGATCTGGTCGGACAGTATCCAAATCCAACGTTGTCTGCCACCGGCGTGACTCCCGGTATTTATCAAAAAGTCACCGTGGACGCTAAGGGTCGCGTTACCTCAGGTGCCAGTTTAAGCGTCGCGGATATCCCGAGTTTGCCAGCCTCGATCATTGGTAATGGTGTCCTGGGAGTGGTCAACGGTGGTACCGGGGCGTCCAGTTTTAACGACAACGGAGTTTTACTCGGTAAGGTTGCTGGTGGTTTGGTATCCACTACGGCTGGCACGCGCTACCAAAGCCTAACGGTACCGAGTGATGGCGGTAGCCCAGTGTTCAGCGCGGTTGATTTGTCGCAGCCGGCTGCAGTGACCGGAATTTTGCCGACAAGAATTGGTGGTACTGGCGTTAGCTCCAGTGCTGTGTTCCCGACCAGCGGTGTCTTGGTTACTGAGGATGGCCCTGCAACCTTGACTAATAAGACATTAATTGAGCCCGTGTTTAGCACGATTACCAACACGGGCGTCTTAACCCTGCCGACAAGTACAGATACTTTGGTCGGTCGAGATACAACCGATACTCTAACTAATAAAACTCTGATTTCTCCTGTTTTTAGCACGATTACCAACACTGGGACGCTGACTCTGCCGGTAACAACGGACACCTTGGTAGGTCGTAGTACGCTCGATACGTTGACCAATAAAACTCTGGTCGGTCCGGCGATTTCTGGCGCGACCATCGGAAACGGATCGACCATCAGTGGCAACACAGTGATCAATACTACTGGTACACTCAGCGCCGGTGCCACGACGATCTCTGGAAATATTGCGATTCGCGGCAATAATACGAGCGCTAACAGTCTAATTTTTAACGACCGTGGCTCGACTAATTATGTAGCCCTAAAAGCAGCAGATAATTTAACGCAGTCGGTCACTTGGACTTTGCCTGTAGCCGATGGTGGTCCTGGGCAGATCCTTACTACGGATGGATTTGGCACCCTAGGCTGGAGATCCGCTGCTGCGCCGGGTGGCAATGCTGGTGGTGACTTAGTTGGCCTATATCCGAACCCAACACTGTCGGCGACAGGGGTAACGCCAGGCACTTACTTCAAAGTCGCCGTTGATGCCAAGGGCCGCGTGACCGCTGGTGCACAGTTGAGTTTAAGCGATCTCCCTGCGCTGCCAGCATCGGCGATTAGCTCGGGTGTACTCGGCGTGACCCGAGGTGGTACCGGTGCATCGTCGTTTAGTTCAAATGGCATTGTGGTAGGTAACGCTGATGGCAACCTGTTTTCTACAGCTCCAGGCACTGAATATCAAAGTTTGACCGTTCCGGCTGGCGGCGGTGTCCCATCATTTGGCGCGGTTAATTTGTCGCAGCCTTCTGCCGTGACCGGAATTCTGCCCAAATCACTGGGTGGTACTGGCATAAGCTCGACGGCGACATTCCCAAGTTCCGGTGTCGTAGTGACTCAGACAGCCACCGAGACGTTGACCAATAAGACGCTTACACAGCCAGTGATCAGTACGATCTCAAATGACGGCACGTTGGTCTTGCCAAAAGCCAATGACACCCTTGTTGGTCGCGATACGGTAGACACACTCACCAACAAGACTCTGACCGAGCCCGTCATTAGTACGATCGTTAATAGCGGCACTTTAACTCTGCCGCAAACAAGTGACACTCTGGTTGGTCGCGATACCGTCGACACACTCACGAATAAAACTATAAGTAGTCCGATTCTTACTAACGGTACGATCACTGGTTCATCGGTGATCGTCGGTGCTTCAAGTATCAATACGGTTGGGACGATTACTGCTGGCGCAACGACGATCAATGGCAATATTGCGATCCAAGGTAATAACACCACGGCCAATAAGTTGGTCTTGAATGACAAGGGTGCGGTTAATTCAGTATCGCTTAAAGCTCCGGACACTTTGAACGACTCTGTGACGTTCACACTGCCTGCGGCAGACGGTACCACTGGTCAGTTGTTGATGACCGACGGAGCTGGTGCACTGAGCTTTGTCAGCGGTGTCACTCCAAGGGGGAATGCTGGTGGCGACTTAACCGGCACTTTCCCGAACCCAACCTTAAAAACAACCGGAGTGAGCGCCGGTACCTACACAAAACTTACTGTGGATACTAAGGGCCGCGTCACGGTCGGTACGACCTTAGCTGTCGCCGATATTCCAAAACTGCCGGCGTCGGTGATCAACAGTGGCATGTTGTCGGTTCCAATTGGTGGTACAGGTGCTGCAAGCTTCGCGACCAACGGAGTCGTCTTAGGTAACGGTACCGGCAATCTATTCTCTACCGGGGCAGGCACTGCCAATCAGATCTTAAGGATTCCTAGCGATGGGGGAATCCCGTCGTTCGGTGCGATTGATCTAGCCGCCGATGGCTCGCTTACCGGGTTGCTGCCTACAAGCATGGGCGGTACTGGCGTCAGTTCAAACGCAGTGTTCCCCGCTACTGGCACCCTAGTTACCCGCTCGGCATCCGAGACACTCACCAATAAAACACTAGTCACACCGGTGATCAGCGCTATTGCTAACGGCGGCATGTTGATACTGCCAACGACAAGCGATACATTGGTTGGCAGAAATACAGCTGACACACTGACTAACAAGACCCTGTCCGCTCCGATGATTAACTCCGGTACGATCGGTGGTAATTCGGTCATCGGTGGTGCGACGGCCATCGACACCATTGGTACCGTTACTTCTGGAGCCACCAAGGTCAGTGGCGACATCACCATCTTTGGCAATACGTCCACGGCCAATAAATTGGTGTTGAAAGATAAGGGCGCAACTTATTCCATTTCGTTGAAGGCACCGGATACCCTTTACAGTTCCGCTGTCTTAACTCTGCCGAACGGCGCCGGCGCTCCAGGCGAGATTTTAACCACAGACGGCACCGGTAAACTGAGCTGGGTATCGGGTCAGACCATGTACGGAGCTGCCGGCGGTGATCTGATCGGTGCCTTCCCTAATCCGACACTGGCTCCAACCGGAGTTACTGCTGGATCCTACGCAAAAGTAACAGTCGACGATAAAGGGCGAGTCACCGGGGGAGCAGAACTTGTCTCTGGCGATATCCCAAGTTTGCCAGCCTCGATTATCGGCTCGGGCGTTCTTGATATCTCGCGAGGTGGTACAGGCACCAGTGGGTTCACTCCTAAAGGTCTTTTGATTGGGTCGGCCGACAGTAAGTTGGAGTCGGTAACTCCAGGTGCCGCCTATCAAAGTTTGACGATTCCTAGCGATGGTAGCGCTCCTAGGTTCGGCGCGGTTGATTTGTCACAGTCGGCTGCGTTCACCGGTGTTTTACCAACATCGTCTGGTGGTACCGGCGTTAATTCCGTAGCTGTATTCCCTGCATCGGGTGTCATCGTTACGGAGACTGGCGCGGCTACTTTGAGTAATAAAACACTGCTCGCGCCGATCATTAGTTCCATCAACAACGGCGGTATCTTAACTCTGCCGACTGCGACGGACACCCTGGTTGGTCGCGCAACGCCAGAAAGTTTGACCAACAAAACGCTGATTAGCCCGACGATTACCGGTGGCACGTTGAACGGCACAGCGGTCATAGCCGGTGCTACGACGATCGATACCACAGGCACGATAAAGGCCGGTGCCACGACGATTGCCGGTAACGCGACGATCCAAGGGGACGGCACCAATGCTAATCGCTTGGTCCTTAATGACCGCGGGACGACAAACTCGGTATCTTTAAAGGCGCCCGATAATCTGAGTGGATCGATAGTTTTGACACTGCCGGGAAGCGTCGGCAATAACGGTCAGTTCTTAACTGCTGACGGCCAAGGTGGCCTCAACTGGATGAGCGGCGCCGAACTGCTCGGCAGTGCCGGTGGCGATCTTGCCGGTTCTTATCCAAGCCCGACATTGACCGCAACGGGTGTTAACCCAGGTGCCTATAACAAAGTAACTGTCGATGCGAAGGGGCGTGTGACTAGCGGCTCCTCTCTAACAGCCGCCGATATCCCACGCCTACCTGCATCGATCATCGACTCGGGAATGCTCGGAGTTAGCAACGGCGGTACTGGAGCTTCCAGCTTCACTAGTAACGGTGTGATCTTAGGCAATCAGCAAGGTAACTTATTCTCCACAGCTTCAGGATCCGCGTTCCAAAGTCTCACGGTCCCCGCAAACGGTGGTACCCCATATTTTAGTGCGATTAATTTGTCCCAGCCTGCGGCAGTTACCGGACTACTTCCTACCAGCTCAGGTGGTACAGGAATAAATTCGTCGGCTTCGTTCCCGAGCAGTGGTGTGATCGTGACTGAGGCTGGGGCGGCTAACCTCACCAACAAAACGCTCACCGCGCCGACCATTAACACCGGTACGATCACAGGATCGTCCCTGATTGGTGGCACGACCAATATCGACACTGCCGGCAGCGTGAAGGCAGCTTCCGCAACGTTAACCGGCAACGTGACCGTGCAAGGTAATGGTACTTACGCCAATAAAATTGTGTTGAATGATAGCGGCGTCACTAACTCGATTTCCTTGAAAGCCCCGGATAATTTAACTGGTTCAACGACCTTCACCTTGCCTGGTGGCGACGGCGGTAGCGGCCAACTTCTCGCAACGGACGGTAGCGGTAAACTAAGCTGGGTTTCTGGCTCGCTTCCATCTGGCGCTGCCACTGGCGATTTAACCGGCCTGTATCCCGCACCAGAATTAACGGCCACCGGTGTGGTTGCCGGCGCTTATCAGAAAGTTACGGTCGACAGTAAAGGTCGAGTGACGGCCGGAACAAGCCTGTCTGTCGCTGATATTCCTAAATTACCAACGTCGATCATTGGCACTGGCGTCTTCGGCGTTAGCACCGGTGGTACGGGTGCAACTAGCTTCACCAACAACGGTGTCGTCCTCGGTAACAACGACGGCAATCTGCTGTCGACGGCCGCTGGCTCGGCGTTCCAAAGTTTGGTGGTGCCAAGCGGCGGCGGTGCTCCGACTTTCGGGGCGATTAATCTGTCGCAGGGTGCCGCGGTCACAGGGATCTTGCCAACCAGCCGCGGTGGTATCGGAATAAACTCGACGGCGACCTTTCCGAGCTCGGGCGTGGTCGCGACTCAAGGTGGAGTTGAGACTTTAACGAATAAAACCATCGTAAGCCCAGTGATCACTGCGGGTACGCTTAACGGTGCTTCGTTAATCGGTGGCTCTACGACGATCGACACGACTGGGACGGTAAGCTCCAGCGCGGTGATTGTATCAGGTAACGTCACGGTCAAAGGCAACAGTACAACCGCAAACAAATTGGTCTTAAACGATAAAGACTCAAACTTTGCGATCTCGCTCAAGGCCCCTGACAACTTAACCGCATCGACTACGCTAACTTTGCCTGAGGGTGACGGCGGTAGTGGCCAGTTCCTTATCACTAACGGTAACGGACTACTGAGCTGGGTATCCTCGGCGCCGCCTTCGGGAGCAGCGGGTGGAGATTTAGTCGGTGTTTATCCCAACCCCACACTAGCCGTGACGGGTGTGAACCCAGGTAGTTACACCAAGGTGACAGTTGATGCGAAGGGCCGCGTTACGGCGGCAACTAGCTTGAACGTTGCTGATATTCCACGGTTGCCAGCTTCCATCATCAGTAGCGGTACTGTAGGTGTTGAGAACGGTGGTACTGGTGTCGCCAGCTTCGCCACCAACGGGGTCATACTCGGGAACGCGGATGGTCCATTAGGCGTAACGACAGCCGGTACTCGTTACCAAAGTTTAACGGTGCCTACTGATGGTAGTGCACCAATTTTTAGCGCGGTCAATTTATCGCAACCAGAGGCAGTCACGGGGATCCTCCCGTCAACGGTCGGTGGTACTGGTATTAGTTCGACGGCGACGTTCCCAACCTCTGGTGTGATCGTCACAGAAGCTGCAAGCCAGAATCTATCCAATAAGACCTTAGATAGTCCTTTGCTCACTAATGGCACCATCACCGGATCATCTTTAATCACAGGTTATACACAGATCCAGACCACTGGTGATGTCACTGCTGGCAGGGTCACTGCTGCCGGTAACGTCACGGTGCAAGGAAACGGCACCACAGCAAATAAATTAGTCTTAAATGATAGCGGGACTTTAAATTCCTACGCGATTAAAGCCCCAGATAATATGAGTGGCTCTATCGTCTTGACCTTGCCTAGTGTCGCTGGCACTAACGGACAGATCCTGACGACCAATGGATCAGGTACTTTAAATTGGGTGTCCGGAGTTACTCCTACTGGTTCAGCTGGCGGCGACCTCGCGGGGACTTATCCTAATCCCGTGTTGACGGCAACGGGTGTAGCTGCGGGCACTTACTTTAAAGTTGGCGTCGACGCGAAAGGTCGCGTCACTTCTGGTTCTAGTTTATCTGTCAATGACATACCGAATTTGCCAATGTCAGTGATCACTTCCGGCATGCTTGATGTGGCCAAAGGTGGTACTGGTGCCGGCAGCTTCACCAGTAACGGAATTATCGTAGGGAATGCCACCGGCAACCTGATGTCTACGGCTGCGGGTAAAGCTTATCAGAGTTTAACAGTGCCGCATGATGGCGCGACGCCTTCGTTTAGTGCCATCGATCTGTCGCAGCCTGCCGCTGTAACCGGCATTTTGCCTACGACATTAGGCGGTATTGGACGGTCTTCCACGGCGACATTCCCCAGTGCCGGTGTGGTCGTCACGGAAGCTGGTGCGGCTAATTTAACCAACAAGACTCTTACAGGTGCTGTGTTCACCAGCGGCAGCATTAATGGCACTACGGTCATCGGTGGAGCCTCCTCTATCGACACTACCGGCACGATTAAAGCTGGCACTACCACGATCACTGGCGATGTCACGATTCAAGGTAACAACACTACAGCGAACAAACTCGTCTTCAATGATAAAGGTGCAGACAAGTCATTAGCATTTAAAGCTCCAGATCAACTAGCAGACTCGGTCGTGTGGACTCTTCCAGGTGCCGATGGCAGCAGTGGCCAACTGCTGATGACCAATGGTCAGGGTGCCCTCAGCTTTGTCTCTGGTGCGACGCCTACAGGTAATGCTGGCGGCGATTTAGCCGGCGTTTATCCGAATCCAGTGTTAACACCAACTGGCGTAAGCGCTGGGACATATACGAAATTGCAAGTGGATGCTAAGGGCCGTGTTTTGGTCGGCACCAGCTTGGTAGTCGGCGACATTCCGTCACTACCTGCATCGATCATTGGCTCGGGAGTGATCGGTGTCAGCAACGGGGGTACCGGTTCTACTAGCTTCTCTTCCAACGGAGTTGTTCTAGGTAACGACGCTGGTAACTTATTCTCAACTGCTCCGGGTGCAGCCTACCAGAGTTTAGTCGTGCCGAGTGGCGGTGGGGTCCCGACATTTGGTGCGATCAATTTGTCGCGCTCAGCAGCGGTCACCGGTATTCTACCTACGACGCTCGGTGGTACTGGAATTACTTCAAATGCCGTCTTCCCAAGCAGTGGTGTAGTCGTCACGGAATCGGGCGCTGCCACTCTGAGCAATAAAACCTTAGCTAGCCCCATCATCGCGTCAGGCACCATAAACGGTGACTCTGTCATCGGTGGTGCGACGACTATAGACACGACCGGAACTATCAACGGCGGAACTATCAGATCTGCTGGCAATGTGACTATCGCTGGTAACGGCACCGATTCAAATAGGTTAGTGCTGCAAGATAAAGACAGTATCAACTCGGTATCGTTAAAGGCACCAGACACACTGGCTGCGTCGGTGACCTTAACTCTGCCGGGTACTACGGGTGGTAACGGTCAATTACTCGTCAGTGATGGCTCTGGCAAACTGAGCTGGGTAAGCGGAGTACAGCCTACAGGGGCTGCCGCTGGCGATTTAACCGGTGCATTCCCAGCGCCCACTCTTACCCCAACGGGTGTCACTGCTGGCACTTATTTGAAAGTGACGGTCGATACTAAAGGTCGCGTCACAGCCGGCACCTCCATCAGTGTCTCGGATATCCCAAGCTTACCAGCGTCGATTATCGGTAGCGGCGTGATAGGGGTCGGAAAAGGTGGTACAGGCGCGACTAATTTCACCAGCAACGGCGTAGTCCTAGGTAACGCTGACGGCAACTTGTTCTCTACCGGTGCGGGTAGCGCTTATCAAAGTTTAGTGGTCCCGAGTGATGGCGGAGCCCCTTATTTCAGTGCAATTAACTTGTCCCAGCCAACTGCGGTCACTGGCCTGTTGCCGACGACCTCTGGTGGTACCGGGATAAGTTCGAACGCCACTTTCCCCACTACTGGCACAGTGGTGACTCGCAATGCTACAGAGACCTTGATCAATAAGACCTTGGACGGTGCGCTGATCACAGCGAGCACAGTGAGCGGCACGTCGGTGATCGCTGGTGCCACAGTCATCAACACAACCGGTACTGTGAGATCAGGTGCGACCACAGTAGACGGAAACGTAACGATCAATGGTAATGCTGCAACATCAAACAAATTATTGTTTAATGATCGTTTAAATACCAATGCAGTTGCTTTAAAAGCTCCAGATGACCTAGCAAATTCGATTACATTGACCCTGCCAAGCACGGTCGGCGGTAGCGGTCAGTTGTTAGTGAGCGATGGCAGCGGTGCTCTGAGCTGGATCTCCGGTGTAACTCCTACAGGCAATGCTGGCGGAGATTTAACTGGGATTTATCCAAACCCCACATTGACACCTACAGGCGTCACATCCGGTCAGTACACTAAATTAACGGTGGATAACAAAGGCCGCGTTACTGGTGGCACGACGTTAAGCGCAGCCGATATCCCGCGTCTGCCGGCATCGATCATTGGCAGCGGTGTGATTGGTGTGACTAATGGTGGTACTGGTGCTAGTAGTTTTGCCAACAACGGTGTTGTACTCGGTAACGACGGCGGCAATCTCTTGTCGACAGCGGCTGGCGCTGCCTACCAAGTCTTAACGGTGCCAAGCGACGGCGGGACGCCGTCCTTTGGGCCACTCAATTTAGCTCAGAATGAGGCAGTTACTGGTCTTTTGCCAACGAGAGCTGGTGGTACTGGGATTAACTCCACAGCGGTGTTCCCAACCGCTGGCACAGTGGCTACCCGCGAAGCCGTTGAGACGCTGCAGAACAAGACCCTAGCGTCGCCTATCATCGTAGGCGGGACCATCAACGGCGTATCGCTCATTAGCGGTCAGACTAATATCGATACGACCGGACGTGTCAAAGCATCTGCTGCCGAGATCACTGGTGATATTGCGATTCGTGGTAACGGTACGCTTGCAAACAAACTTCTATTAAATGACAACGGAACGACTAATGCGGTCGGATTTAAAGCACCAGATAGTCTGAGTGGTTCCTACACCCTGACTATGCCGTCGCAGCTCGGCACTAACGGACAATTACTCACCACCAATAGCTCGGGAGCACTAAGCTGGGTATCGGGTGCTGCGCCAACCGGCAACGCCGGTGGCGATTTGTCTGGTAATTATCCTAACCCTGTACTGACAGCGACGGGTGTCACGGCCGGCACTTATTTCAAGGTGGCCGTTGATAGTAAGGGTCGAGTGACCAATGGTGCCGGTTTAACTGTTAGCGACATTCCAAGTTTGCCTGCCTCGGCCATTGGCTCAGGCACGCTACCTGTGACCAGAGGTGGTACCGGAACCTCCGGATTTACGACTAATGGTGTTGTGCTCGGCAATGCTACTAATGGTTTGCAGTCGACAGCAGTCGGTGCGGCCTATCAAACGCTGGTGGTGCCAAGTGACGGCAGTGCCCCAACATTCGGACCGTTAAACCTGTCGCAGTCTGCCGCGACCACAGGAATACTGCCGACAACATCTGGTGGTACGGGCGTTGCGTCTAGTGCTCTGTTCCCAACTACAGGTGTTGTGGTGACTGAGGCTGCATCTCAAGTCTTAACGAATAAGTCGCTAACAACGCCTGCGATCACGGGTGGTACGATCAGTGGCAGTGCTCTCATTACGGGCGCGACGACGATCAATACGACGGGTACTGCCGCCATGGGCACGACCACGGTAAGTGGCAGTGTAATTATCCAGGGCAATAATACTTCAGCGAATAAATTGATTTTGAACGACAAGGGCGCCGCCAAGTCGATCGCCTTGAAGGCCCCCGATACTCTGGCTAACTCCGTTGTGTACACTCTACCTGCCGCTGACGGTAGCAGCGGTCAACTGCTGCAGACGGACGGTTCAGGCGTATTTAGCTTCGTGTCGGGTGCGGCTCCTACGGGTACTGCAGGTGGCGATTTAACCGGCGTCTATCCCAACCCAACATTGACTGCCAGCGGTGTCAGCGCTGGTACCTATCCAAAAGTTACCGTGGATGCTAAAGGGCGAGTCATCGACGGTACGACCCTCGTCGTAGCTGATATTCCAACGTTGCCGATCAGCATCCTGGGCTCTGGGCAACTCGATGTCGCCAAAGGTGGTACCGGCGCTAGTAGCTTCACCACTAACGGTGTCATCATCGGCAATAGTGCGGGCAATTTACTATCGACTGGCGCTGGCACAGCATATCAAAGCTTAATCGTACCATCGGGCGGTGGCACGCCTACCTTCGGTGCGATTAACTTGGCCCAGTCCGCCGCGGTCACCGGCATATTGCCATCTAGTTCCGGTGGTACCGGTATCAACTCAGCGGCCACCTTCCCAAGTACGGGTGTCATCGTAACGCGCACCGAAGTCGAGACCCTAACCGGTAAAACCTTAACAAGCCCTGTCATCACTGCAGGTACTCTCACAGGTGCGACGGTGATTAGCGGCTCGGCTGTGATCACCACCACGGGTACCATAAAATCCGGTGCGACTACAGTTGCCGGCAATGTAACGATTCAAGGTAATTCGGCCACTGCAAATAGACTGGTGTTGAATGACAAGGGCACGGTAAATTCCTTGGCCTTCAAGGCACCTGATATCCTGACTGGATCGGCTGTGTGGACTTTGCCAAGCGGCGACGGCACTCCCGGTCAGCTACTGTCGACCAACGGCTCTGGCTATTTAAATTGGGTGTCAGGCACTGCACCAAGCGGCGTTGCCAGCGGCGATCTCGCCGGTTCTTACCCGAGTCCATCACTTGCTGCGTCAGGCGTAGTTGCTGGCACTTATGCGAAAGTGAAAGTCGACAGCAAGGGTAGGGTGACCTTCGGTACGTCACTTTTGGCATCAGATATTCCTAAACTGTCTGCGTCTGTGATCAACTCCGGAATGCTCGGAGTTGCCAACGGCGGTACCGGCTCTGCGAGTTTCAGCAATAACGGCGTTATTCTCGGCAACAGCACTGGTAATTTGCTGTCGACCACGGCCGGCGCTGCTTATCAAAGTTTAGTGGTGCCGAGTGATGGCGGCACACCTTATTTCAGCGCGATTAATTTGTCGCAAGAAGCGGCCGTCACCGGCGTGCTGCCAACCGCGGTTGGTGGTACCGGAGTGAATTCGACAGCGACCTTCCCAAGCGCTGGCGTCGTGGTGACGCAAGACGCGACTGAGACTTTAACCAATAAAACGCTGGCAGGCGCGACGTTAACTACCAGCACGATCAATGGTAACTCGACGATCGGTGGCGACACCGTCATCGATACGACCGGAACTCTCAACGCAAGCAGCGCGACGTTTAACGGCGATATCGCGCTCCGCGGTAACGGAACCAACGCTAGTAAGATCATATTAAATGACAGCGGGACGACGAATTCTCTCGCATTTAAAGCGCCTGATTCTATTGCAGGCTCGGTGGTATGGACCTTGCCGGGAGCAGACGGGGGCCCTGGTCAACTGCTGACTACGAATGGTTTTGGAGCGCTGACTTGGGTATCCGGTGCGTCACCTACGGGCAATGCTAGCGGTGATTTATCCGGTGCCTATCCTGCCCCGGTATTGGCACCAACAGGCGTCACGCCCGGCTACTATCCGAAAGTGCTTGTGGACGCTAAGGGCCGAGTCACTGTCGGTACGACGCTGAGTGCTGCCGACATTCCTAAGATATCGGCAGCTACAATTACTAGTGGTGTTTTGGCCGTAGGGGTCGGTGGTACCGGTGCCAGTAACTTCAGCAGCAACGGTGTCATTCTCGGTAATAGTGGCAGTAACCTACTGTCCACTGCGGCAGGATCGGCATATCAAAGCTTGACCGTGCCGAGTGGTGGCGGAGCGCCGACCTTCAGCGCGCTTAACCTGTCACAGCCTGCTGCAGTGACCGGTGTCTTGCCAACCTCAGTCGGTGGTACGGGTCGCAGCTCTACTGCCACCTTCCCAGCGACTGGTGTGGTGGTGACGCGTGATGCGACTGAGACTTTAACCAATAAGACGTTGACCGCTCCACTCGTTAGTGGCGGCACGATCGCAAATGCGTCCGTGACTGGTAGCGGAAGTATCAGTATCAGCGGCACCATTAGCGGCGGTGCGACCTCAGTATCCGGTGATGTGACTGTCCTTGGCAATACTACGAGTGCCAACAGAATCGTCTTAACTGACAAAGATTCGGTTAAATCGCTGTCGTTTAAATCGCCTGACACCCTCATTAATTCGGTAGCATTCACTCTGCCAAATGGTGATGGCTCGAGCGGTCAAATCTTGTCGACTAATGGTAGCGGTGTGCTGAGCTGGACCTCGAGTGCGCGCCCGTCCGGATCAGCCGGTGGCGACTTGAGCGGCAGCTATCCGAATCCGGTACTCGCAGCTACTGGAGTTTCTGCCGGTACGTATCCAAAAGTTTCCGTCGATGCCAAAGGGCGTGTCATTGCAGCTATGAGTCTCAGTGCTAGCGACATTCCAAGTTTGCCTGGATCCGTGATCGGTTCTGGTGTGGTGGGAGTAGGCGTCGGTGGTACCGGTGTTAGCAGCTTTACTAATAACGGTGTCGTGATCGGTAATAACAGTGGCAACTTGCTGTCTACTGGTGCCGGTGCTGCTTACCAGAGTTTGCGAGTGCCAGCGGGTGGGGGCACACCGTCCTTTGGCGCCCTAGACCTGTCACAATCTGGCGCAGTTACGGGCACCTTGGCGACCTCCGCTGGTGGTACCGGAGTGAGTTCGACGGCGACTTTCCCTACGTCTGGGGTCGTCGTAACTGAGGCGGGACCTGCTACCTTAACCAATAAAACGCTGAGTAGTTCTGTCATCTCTGCCAGTACTATGAGTGGTGCATCTCTCATTAATGGCTCCACAGTCATCGACACAACCGGTAGCCTCAGCGCAGCCTCTGCGACGGTAACTGGCGCTGTCACGATCCGCGGTAATGGGGTGCAGGCAAACCAATTGGTGTTTAACGACAGCGGCTCGACTAAGTACCTGGCCTTTAAAGCTCCGAATAGTATCGGTACTTCAGTCACTTGGACCTTGCCTAACGGGGACGGAGCGGCCGGACAGGTTCTCAGCACTAGCGGTAGCGGCGTGCTGAACTGGGCTTCGGGTGCTGCACCGTCCGGCAGTGCTGGCGGTGATTTAAGCGGTAACTTCCCAAATCCTACCTTGTCCGCTACCGGCGTCAGCGCCGGAACTTATGCGAAAGTAGCGGTCGACAGTAAAGGCCGCGTACTAGTCGGGACGTCGCTAAGCTTCGCCGATATCCCAAGTCTGCCAGCAACTGTGATTGGCAGCGGCACCTTAGGCGTTGGTGTCGGTGGTACTGGCGCGACCAGCTTCACCAACAAAGGTGTCATTATTGGTAACGACGCTGGCAGTCTCTACTCGACTACGGCTGGTAGCCCTTATCAAAGTTTGACCGTACCAAGCAACGGCGGTGCACCGTACTTCAGCGCCATCGACTTGTCACAATCGACCGCAGTGACTGGATCTTTGCTCACTACTCGCGGTGGTACCGGCGTCTCTGGCACGGCCGTGTTCCCAACTTCGGGCGTCGTGATCACTGACGTCGGAGTGCAAAATCTAAGTAATAAAACAATTACCGCATCCGTTCTAAACAGCGGAACGATATCCGGCACTTCTGTAATCACCGGTGCGACTGCCATCGATACGACCGGTACCATAAAAGCTGGAGCCACGACCGTAACTGGCGACGTTAAGATTCAAGGCAACAACACTAACGCTAGTAAACTCGTCCTCAATGATAAAGGTAGTGGTGGGTCGATCGCACTGAAGGCGCCGGATACTCTTTCGACTAACATGACTTTGACTCTGCCTAGTGCCGAAGGCACGGCAGGCCAGGTGCTTGGCACCAGCGGTTCCGGTGTACTTAATTGGGTGTCGGGTTCCACACCTGGCGGCAGTGCTGGTGGTGACCTGGCTGGTAGTTATCCAAATCCTGTGCTTTCGGCGACGGGCGTTGCGGCTGGCACTTATGCCAAAGTTGCGGTTGATACCAAAGGCCGAGTAACGGGCGCTAGCTCACTCACGGTCAGCGACGTACCGAGCTTGCCCGGCTCCATCATCGGTAGCGGTGTCGTAAATGTTGCGGTTGGTGGTACTGGCGTCACTAGCTTCACAAATAACGGCGTGGTGATTGGTAACAACAGCGGCAACCTGCTTTCCACTGGCGCAGGCGGCGCGTATCAGAGCTTGCGCGTCCCTTCGACCGGCGGCACCCCGTCATTCGGTGCTCTTGATTTATCGCAATCTGCAGCCGTCACTGGCACCTTGGCGACTAGCTCTGGTGGTACCGGTGTCAATTCAAACGCAACCTTCCCGACCACAGGCGTCGTAGTGACGGAAGCGGGTACGGCTACGTTAACTAATAAGACCTTAGCTAGCCCGTTGATCAACACAGGTACCTTGGCCGGTGTCTCTCTGGTCGGTGGAGCCACAGTCATCGATACTACCGGCACGATAAATGCCGGAGCCACCACGGTTAATGGTGATTTCACCGTGCGCGGTGACAACACTAACGCCAGAAGAATTGTCTTGAATGACAAAGGCTCGACCAACTACCTCGCTTTAAAGGCGCCAGATACTCTTGGCGCATCCGTGACTTGGACTCTGCCAAGTACAGACGGTGGCAACGGTCAAATTCTGAGCACTAACGGCGGCGGTATCATGACCTGGGTGTCGGGTGCCGCGCCTACTGGTGCAGCCGGTGGTGATTTAGCCGGTTCTTACCCAAATCCTACTCTTTCCACTACCGGTGTTGCGGCCGGCACATATGCAAAAGTTACGGTCGACGCAAAAGGTCGAGTGACCGGCGGGCAAAGTTTGGTCTCGTCGGACATTCCGAATATTTCCGCCTCGATTATCAACGGTGGTCTGCTGGGTGTCGGCTACGGTGGTACCGGGTCCACGAGCTTTAGTAACAACGGCGTTATCATCGGTAACAATGGCGGTAATTTGCTGTCTACCGCTGCAGGTGGTGCGTACCAAAGCTTGACCGTGCCTGCTGGTGGCGGCATGCCAACGTTTAGCGCCATTAACCTGTCGCAGACGGCTGCTGTGACAGGCACCTTGCCGACTAGCTCGGGTGGTACTGGCGTTAATTCGACAGCCGTATTCCCGAGTGTCGGCACGGTCGTGACGCGCGACGCGACGGAGACTCTGACTAACAAGACTTTAGCCGGCGCGACGATGACCAGCAGCACGCTGGGCGGTGCTTCCACCATCTCAGGGTCGACAGTCATCAATACCACGGGCACTGTGACTTCTGGAGCAGCCACGGTAAATGGTGATGTGACCATTCGTGGCAACAACACCACTGCAAACAAGTTATTGTTTAACGATAGCGACAGTACTTATTCGGTAGCGTTAAAAGCGCCAAATAATCTTGCAGCCAATGCGACCTTAACCCTTCCAGCGACCGAGGGTACCAGCGGTCAGTTGCTCACCACAACTGGCGGCGGCGTGCTCGGCTGGGTCAATGGTGCTGCACCTACGGGCGCAGCTAGTGGTGATTTAGCGGGAAGTTATCCTAGTCCAGTACTTACGAACACCGGCGTTGCAGCAGGCTCTTATGCGAAAGTTACTGTCGATGCCAAAGGCCGCGTGACCGACGGCACTAGCCTCGTAGCAAGCGATATTCCTTCGCTACCAGGTACAATCATCGGCAGCGGTACGATCGGAGTTGGCTACGGTGGTACCGGTGCTACGACATTCGCAGCTAAAGGCGTTATTCTTGGTAACAATAGCGGTAGTCTATACTCAACCTCAGCGGGTACGGCATATCAAAGCTTAACGGTACCTGCTGATGGTAGCTCGCCGACTTTCGCTGCAATTAATCTGTCACAGTCGGCTGCAGTAACTGGAACACTACCAACTACGTCCGGTGGTACTGGTGTTAATTCGTCGGCGGTGTTCCCAGCATCCGGCGTAATCGTCACCGACGTCAGCAGCCAAACTCTGAGCAATAAGGCGCTCACGACCCCGCTGCTCAATGGCGGTACGATCACCGGCAATGCACTGATTACTGGCAACACTACGATTGCAACAAGCGGTACGATCGCTGCAACCGGCGCGACGGTGAGTGGCGATGTCACAATTCTTGGTAACGGCACGAATTCCAAGAAATTAGTTTTCACTGACAGTGGTTCGAACAACTTTATAGCGATTAAAGCACCGGACTTCGTGACGTCATCTGTGACTTTAACCTTGCCTAATG
>Ga0315274_10002342_pt1 | contig 28668 bp, 22 predicted proteins | sample YL17G02_20_MG_FD_203700 | JGI IMG/M metagenome (GOLD analysis project Ga0315274, IMG submission 203700) | Sediment microbial communities from Yellowstone Lake, YNP, Wyoming, USA - YL17G02_20 | ecosystem: Environmental > Aquatic > Freshwater > Lake > Sediment | place: USA: Wyoming | collected...
GGAAGGTCAAGGAGCTGCTCCGGTCGTTCTGGATGTGCGAAGACGAGGACGATGCCACCGCCTACTTCAAGGCTTGGTGCCGCAACGCCATGGCCACCCGCCTGGAGCCCGTCAAGAAGGTCGTGCGTATGCTCAAGTCCCACTGGGATAACATCGTCACGTACTTCCGGCACCATCTGTGCAATGCCGCCGCCGAGGGCATCAATAGCCGCATCCAGCAACTGATCCAGCAGGCCTGCGGCTATCGCAACCGTGACCGATTCAAGCGTGACGTGCTCTTTCATCTCGGCGGGCTCGACCTACACCCCGTGATTGTTCAATGAAAAATCCCCCGCTATTCCCTGAAGGACCGAGCTTTTTAAGAGGCTACCTTATTGCGGCTTCACCCCAATCACCGACCATACCTTCGGCGCCTGCCCCCTTGCGGTTGGCCCAGCGACTTCGGGTACGACCAGCTTTCGTGATGTGACGGGCGGTGTGTACAAGGCCCGAGAACGTATTCACCGCGGCGTAGCTGATCCGCGATTACTAGCGATTCCGACTTCATGCAGGCGAATTGCAGCCTGCAATCCGAACTGAGAACGGTTTTAGGGGTTAGCTCTACCTCGCGGCTTTGCATCCCTCTGTACCGCCCATTGTAGCACGTGTGTGGCCCTGGACATAAAGACCATGCTGACTTGACGTCATCCCCACCTTCCTCCCCATTATCCGAGGCAGTTTCCTTAGAGTGCCCGACATGACTCGCTGGCAACTAAGTACAGAGTCCCGCAGTTGATGTTCCTGCCCAGCAGTTTTTTCACCTTTTTCCGGACGGCGACCCCATAGGCGTCGTTCCCGAGGCTCCAAACCGCAGAGAGGATGATCTGTTCGAGAAAGGCAAAGCCTTTTTTGCGCTGGCCAAGTTCGGGTCCAAGGCCAGGGCTTTCAGGCACGACACTCGGGCTCGAGCCTTGTCTCCTCTTCTGAGATAGGCTTCGCCCAGGCTGTTCTGGGCGTTGGCGGACTTCGGGAAGGCGGAGGCATTGAAATCAAGGACGGCGATTGCCATCGGGTAGCTCTTCTTTTCGAGAAAATCGTATCCTATTCGGTTGATGGAAGCCTGGGTGTGAAGATCTGCTTCAAGGGCTTTTTTGAGAGCGGATGCCACGAGGTCCGCGGCCGCCGGAGTGCACCTTTCAGGATCTCTTCATGGTTGCCGATTCCCCCCCGGCCGAATATTTTCGGTGATTGTTTCCGAGCCCGGAGGGAGGTCCGGGTGATTTCCGGCCGATGGGGCGGCGTAGGCCGGGGACTGCGCCCGCCGGCTATGTCTACAACCGTCCTTGACATTACCGGAACGCGGTTTTATCCTTGTCCGCGGCGGCAAGATGGGATTTCAAGACGAGTCCGGGTCTGTAACCGGGCGGAGCAGAAAAGCAATTTCCTATAAGTTTTTCGTGATCTGAACTCATCAGCATTGCAAAGACTTCTATGATGCGGCCGGAAAGCCCATCGTCTATGTGGCTTTCGGATGGATCTGTTTTCTGGTTTGCCACCAGCAAAATACAAAAAGCAAGGCAGGCAATCCGTACAACCCGGTAATGACAAATATTCCCCCCTTGGCAGGCGATGCTGGGGCAAGGATATTGAAAGCAATCAAACCACCCAATGCCATTGCGCCACCAAATCCCTCCCACTTCCATGCCATGATGAGACCGATGAATGCCAAGAACATGAAAGCTGTCATTGGGATGCGGTCGCTCTCGATATCTATGCGTCTTTTTTCCACGCTTTCTGCCACGAAGAGAAACAAGACTACGGCAACCGAGAGTGTCCCGATAATTCTTGCCAACCAGCGAATGATAGTCACTGATCGAGTTGAGGCCGAGGCAACATGTTTCATCTTTACCTCCAATCTATAGATCCGGAGGCCTCGGAGAACTAGATCTGTTCTCGCTTCCGCCGGGCCTTCATGGACGCCGCGAAGGCGCCGGCCCAGGTGGCACCAATGCAGGAGACGAGGATTCCGACGCCCTGGCTTAGGACGACCTCGCGTTTTTCCGACATAATCATGATGAAACCTGCGATGATCCAAGGGGCATCCAGCGCCAGCATGACGGGCCAGTCCTTACGATAGGCGTCGGGATTGCCCCGTGACAATCGGAACTGGCAGAAGAAGAAGTAGGCCGCCATCAAAATGAACGCCAGAACAAGGCCCGCGTTGCCCAGGCTTTCGCTCGCCGCTTCTCCGATGGCGAAGAACAGGAAGAAGGAGAAGACCCCCATGAGAAAAGCCTTTGATATTTTCGACATTTTCGCCCTCCTATTCCAAGCATACGCTCAATAAGACCCGCCTCTCCCCATCCGTCAAGCGGCTCCCTGGAAAAAGGTCGGCAGGCCGTTGATCGTACTGAAGCAACAGGGGGGAAGAGGCTCGCTCTTCCATTACAGAAGCTTTCCTATCCGGCCCCATCGGACTCCCCCCTCAGGATCAATGGAAAAGTAAACCAGCCTGGCCTTGGATACAATGTCAATGAGCGGGACGTATCCCCAATGTCGTGAGTCTGCACTGTTATCGCGATTGTCACCGAGGACAAAACAGCAGCCCTCCGGGACGGAAACGCTTAAATCCTCTCTTATAGCCCCGTGAAGATAAAAGACGCCATAAGATCCAGAATCGCCTTTTTCGTAGAAAGCTATCGTCCCCTTCCTGATATATTCATCCCCTCTCCCTTCAAGTTGAGGCACCCCTTGAGCTGTCCATTTTATTCCATTGACGTAAAGCTCCATCCCTTTCAATTCAATCTTATCTCCTGGAAGGCCGACGATCCTTTTTAAGAAATGTATGTTCCTGTCTCGGGGATACTTAAAAACCACCATTTCCCCTCTTTTCAGGCCAAGGCTTTTTGACGCATGATCTATCCTCTTATCTACCATGATCCAGTCTCCGGGCAGGATCGTCGGCGCCATGCTCCCGGTTTGCATTCGGTAGGGGAGAGCAAAAAAGCAAATTTTTTGCCAATTGACGATTGGCCCCAAGATGAATAGATTCAGGACAACGGCAAGGAGGATGTAGACATAGAGCTTATTATAGACTCTCAATTTGTAGTTCTTCTCGATCCGTTTGGCTTGCTTCCAAGCATCTCGAGCAGCCCAAATAAATATGCCGAGGTCCGACGCTAAGGACAGAACCAAAAACACAATCAGGATCTGATTGGGCCCCACAACACTCAACTGGAAGAAGAGAAAGGGGAGGATTAACGAGGCCACAAAGAGGAGAATCCCTTTCCGTGGTTTTCCGTTGTAGAGTTGACCCAAACCCGTCAAAAGGAACGACAGGGCCAGGGCAAAAAGAGGTTTTCTTTTCCGGAATTTATCTTTTTTCTCTTTCATTTCTTTTCCTGAAGACACGCGTCTTATTCCTGGATTTAACTTTCAGAGCGCACTCCCTTCCGCACGGAATCAGACTGATGGCCGAAGCTATAGAGATCCATGAATCACCACCCCGGCAAAGAATCTGAAAATTTTAAACAGGCCGAAAGCCGATCCGATTCCCACAAGCGCCCATTGCACCGCTCTCGAAAAGAAGATCATTTCCAGGAAGGGTAGCCTCCCCCCAGAGAGGCTGTCTCTTGTTCGCTTTTCTGCTTCTATTTTTACAACCACCCTGTCCGCGAAGCCGTTTGGGACATCCGCTCCCTTCGCATTTCGGACAAGGGAATCCAACTCCTCGAACCGAGCTGCGGTTTCAGAACAAGCGCTGCAGGAAAGAACGTGTTTTTGGCCCTCCGGGCTCAGTCCTCTGGCCCAGGCAATATCTTCTTGAATGAGATGGCAGGGACGCCGGGGATCACTCATAGCCCAATTTCCTTTTCAAGAATTTGTCTCAAGATTTGTTTTCCGCGGAAGACACGGGATTTGACGGTTCCCACGGGGCAGTCTTCGATCTGTGCAATTTCTTCGAGCGAAAGCTCGTCAAAATAGGAAAGGATGACTGCTGTATGAAATTTTTCCGGCAGACGGCTTATGGCCTCATGAATTCGGGATTTAAGGCGGCGTTGTTCCAGGATTTCCTGAGGGCTTTTTTCATTCCTCCCTTGATTTTCATCCATGAATCCTCCAGAATGCTCCTTCCTTCGGCTCATCTTCGCCTTTTCGTTGATGGCCAGGTTGCGGGCAATCGTAATAAGCCATGTCGAGAAGGAAGCCCCCTTTTCGGAGTCAAAGCCATTGATGTTTCTGTAGGCCTTCAGGAATGTTTCCTGGGCCAGATCCTCGAGGACCGGCACCGGAAGCTGAAAATTTCCCAGATAAGAAAAAACCATTCGCTGGTAGCGAAGAATTAGGAGTCTAAAGGCGTCCCTGTTATTTTGAGCGGATTGTTCGACGAGCAACCGGTCGTCCATGAACTCTGCTATTTTTCCCTTCTATAAGATTATACATTTTTGGCCGGCAAAGGTTCCCGAATACTTAACCCAAGTTCGACAGTTTGGAGGTTTTCTGAGAATTAAGTCTATTATTTTCAACAAATCTTTTCCCGAGTCTTCACTACAAGTGGGGATTATTTTGTAATCTTTTCTGCGGCTCCAGCTTGAGTTTTTGAAGGATGGCAGCCAGTCTCATCCGGTAGATGAAGATGTCCCTCCCGCCTCCCACGCTCCAGAAGAGCTCGTTCCCGTCCGGAGTCGCCGCAATGGAGCTGTGATAGGTCTGCCGGCCGGAGACGATCCCCGGAGCGAAGAGGACCGCCTTCGTCCCCGGCTTGGGCTGTCCCAGGTATTCGCCCGTCAAAGAGGGAAACCACGGCGGGCCTTGATCGGCGCCCAGCGATCTCAGGAGCTCCGCGGTTTCGTCCCGCTCCTCCTCCACGGCCAGGTTATGGGGGGTCTTGCCGTCGTTGGTTCGCGCGTTCCGGTCCGCGCCTCTTTCCACCAACAGCTTGACGACGGCCGTGTTCCCGCGCGCGGCGGCGATGTGGAGCGGCGCGAAGCCGAAGACATTTTTCCGGTCGACGGCAACTCCGAGGCCTATCAGCCTGTCGGTCAATTCCGGGGAACGGCCTTCCGCGGCGTAATGAAGCCACGAGCTTCGGCCTTCGCTCTCATACTGCGGGTCGAGCCCTTGCCTCAGGCACGTCTCGAAATACCTCAGGCTCCCAAGCTTCAGGGCCCGGACCGCCGTCAAAAGGCCGAGGGGAGTTTTCGGAGAGGGGATGCCCGCGCCCCTGGAGAGAAGATATTCGGCGAGCTCGCCTTTCCCGCCGTATATGAACTGGGCGAGCGGGGTGATGTCGGCGGCGAGGAAATCGATATCGGCCCCCCCGTCCAAGAGCAGCCCGGCCATGTCGATTCCCTTGGCGTAGAACAACGGCGTCCAGTTGATGTGATTGACGGCGTCGAGGTCCGCCCCCGCCTCGATCAGATACCGGGCGATGGGGGCATTGTTCGAATCGGCCGCGACGTGCAGCGGCGTGGATCGGCGGGCGTTTCTCGCCTTCACCAACGACGGGTCTCGTCCCACCAGCGTTCGGACCTTCGCCGCGTCGCCTTGGCGGACGGCATCGAAGATCTCCTGCTTTTATTATCGAAGGCCAGATGGGCCGTGTGGCTTCGATAACCCTTGTTGAAGGAGGCCGGTTCGGGGGCCGTCCAGCCGTTCTCCTCCAGGCGGCAGACCATGATGGTCATTCCGCGGTTGAAATAAAACTCTTTCCCGTCGGGAGCGAAGGATGCGCAAAAATCGTTGTATCCCAGAACCGAGACGATTCCCGGGGCGAACACCTTAGGCGTTTCCCCGGGTGGCTCCTGCCCCAGGTAGGGCCCCCGGAGTCCGGACGATTCGCCGGGTCGGAGACGGAAGACCTCTCTCGTTTCCGACCGGATCCGCCAATCGTTGATCTCGATCCTTTGTAATGCGGCCGAAAGCTGTTCCATGAAGGATTTCTCGGCATTGTCCATTCGCAGGGCCGTTTTCAAGACCTGTTCGGCTTTGTCCCTGTCTCCCAGATAGAGACAGCCTTCGCTGAGGCTGTCATGGAAATTGGCCGACTTGGGAAACAATTCGATGTTCATTTCGAACACCCGGACGGCTTCGGCGAATCGTCGCTGCCGGATCAGCCGATACCCGAGCGAATGGAACTCGTTTTCCTTGAATGCGAACCGGCCGGAGGGAGCGGATCGAAGTTCCCGAAACTTAAGAACGGCTGCGTCCAAGCCCGCATCCATGATCGATTTCTCGATGATCCCGGCGGCGGATCCGCCGGCCGACGCCGTATCCTGCGCCCCGGACGTCGCGAGGGATGAGGCGATAAAGGCCGATAGAACGAAGGTCCATGTGACTGTTTTCATCCGCGGAATCCTTTCCTGTTCATTTTGAAGCTACAGTCATCATTTTGGGAAGAAACCGTCGGATCGGCAAGGAGAATGGGCCTGAGTCGAGCGTTTTCGGCCCCAGATGGATTTTTCTGGGGGCGGCCGGGGCGATCCCGGGACCGTCAATCCATGAAAAGATCGTTGAATTGATCCCGGTAGGACCGGCTGAGGGTGATTTTATCGCCCGTCTTGAGGATGAGGCAGGAATCGCCGTGGAAAAGAGGCTGGATGTCCTTGAGGAACTCCTTCATGGTCCGGGCTAAATCGCGGCCGGTCCGCCTCAGCCGGATCTGATCCAGCGCCCTTTCCAGGATCTTTTCGAATTTCTCCCGGTCGAACGGCTTGAGCAAATACCCGAGGGCGAACACCTCGAAGGCCTGGAGGGCGTATTGGTCGTGCGCCGTCACGAAAACAACCTGGGGCATCTTCTCCGGGCCGACCGCTTTCAAAACCTCGAATCCGTCCATCCTGGGCATCTGGATGTCGAGAAAGACGAGGTCCGGATTCTGCGCTTGAATCTTTCGAATCGCTTGGGGACCGTTTTCGACCTCGTCGATGTCGACGATTTCGGGCGCGTTTTTTAAAAAATCCCGGATGCGTTCGCGGGCGAAAGGCTCATCGTCGACGATCAATACGCGTATGTCCATCGTCTCGGTCCTTTCACCGCGGGCCCTGTTGTTTTTCCCGGAACGGGATTTCGACGACGACAAGCGCCCCCCCGCCTTCTTCCCGGAGAAACTCCAACCGGAATTTCCCGGGATAGAGGAGTTCCAGGCGTTTCAGGAGATTGGATAATCCAGATCCCTTCCGCAGGAGGTCTTCCCGATCGCCGGAAAATCCCGGGCCGGTGTCTGAGATCCTAACGATGAGCGCCTGCCGCAGTCGGAAAGCTTTGACTCGGATCGTCCCCCCTTCGATATTTTGGGAGATGCCGTGGCGGACGGCATTCTCGACCAGCGGTTGGAGCAAGAAACCGGGAACCAGGGCCTCGGCCGTATCCGGGACGCCTTACGCCCAAACAAGATCTTAACTGACGTTGCGATTTTCCAAGCAGGCTCAGGGATGGGGATTTCGTCGCCGGGCCCTGGCCTCCTCGATCTCCGGGATGCCCGGATCGGCGTTTTTCCAAACGTTCAAGGCGATGTCCAAATGTTCCGAAGCTTTCTTTTTATCCCCCATGTCCGAATAAACGAGGGAAAGCTCGTTATGGAGCCGCGGATCGAAGGGCGCTGTTTTCAGCCATTTTTGAAAGTACTCTTCGGCGTTTTTAAACTCCCTGAGCTTTCGATGACACCTCCCGATGCCAATGACCATCGAGGCGGGCCTCAGTTCCAGTGTTTTCTCATAGGCCGCGATCGCCTGTTTATACTCGCCCTTCATTTCGCGGACCCGGCCTTGAGCTTCCAGGATGCTGGGCCGATTATTCTCGAACAACGGACTCAGCGGGGTCGATTCGACCTCCTCGATCGCGTTCGAAGCTTTTTCGACGTCCTCGAGGGAGATATGGATCGAAAGAGCGATCAGCGGGACCAGCGTGTCGAACGGCGGAGCCGCTTGGGATTTGATATTCTCGACGATTTTGAAAGCCTCGTCTTTTCGGCCGGCCTTGATGAACGTATCGGTATACGTGCTTTGGCTCAGCAACGCGTAGAATGGCGGCCGGCTTTTGTTCAACTCATCCAGCAGAAGACGGATGACTTCGAGGGAGCGGCGAAACCGGCCTTGGGTTTCGAGAACGGACGACCAGGATTCATAAACTTGAATTCTTTCCTGCGGAGTTTTGGCGTTCTTCAGGGCTTCCTGACAAATCTTTTCCGAGGTCTCGAAATTCCCCAGGGCGGATTCGATATTCGCCATCGCGACGAGAAGGGCGCTTTTCTGCGGTTCGATGAGGAGGGCCTTTTCAAAGGCGGATTTCGCCCGCTCGAAGTCCCCCATCGCCCGATAGAGATCGCCGAGGAGGGCGGGCGACTTCACGTCCTCGGGAAATTGGGCCGCGTATCTTTCGTAGTATCCCCGGGCTTCATCGAACTCTCCTTGATCCTTGTGCAAAGAACCGATGGCCAGGAGAACGTCCTTTTGCCCAGGATCGATATCGAGGATGCGCTTGAACTCGGCGAGAGCCGCCCGTCGCTGATTCGTCGATGAATAAAGATTCGCCAGTTCGCCGTGACCGGCGATGTCCTCCGGGCTCAGCTCGACCATCATCTTCAAGACGGCGATCTGCTTGTCCTTGTCTTCCTTGAACGCATAAAAAGAGGACTTGACGAAATATTGATGCCTTTCCGGCAATTTATAGAGATGCCGCATGAGCGTCTGGAAGGCCTGTTCTCTTTTCTCCGGTTGATTCGTCATTAAGGAGAGCCGTTGGATTTCGAAGAACGCATAAACGAATGTCGGGTCTTCCGCCGCGGAGCGCTCGAAATATTCGAGGCTCTTGTTCCAGTTTTGTTCGAAAACCAGGGCATTGATCCCCTCGGTATACGACTTGAGGGCCGGCACGGAAGCCGTGACCATTTCCGAAATGGGAAGGTCTTTCAGGTCCTTGAGGTGCTGTTCCGGGATTCCCAAATCGTGCTTGATTTCGAGCGATATCCGGTCCGTTAAGGCGAAAATGTTCCGGCCTCGGAATTCCCTCTTGGCGACCTCGGTCGCCCGCTTGGTCTCGACAAGCGACGTTTCCAGGACAAATTCCTCTCCTTCTTTTGAAAAAGAGCCGGAAACGAAGTATTTCAGATGACGGTCCCGAGAGAGTTTATTCTTCAGGGTCAACGGCAGATCCGTCCGGTTCTCGAACCCCGCCGCTTTGATCGCGTCGACGAAATCGTAAGCGATCGCGGTGAGGGTGAAGAGATCCTGATCCAGGTCGAGCTCCAAGAGCCGGGGAAAGGCGTATTGGAGCCAGTCCAAGGCGGGATCGTTCGTTCTATTTTCGAAGAAGAAGATGGCAAAGCTCTTGAGAAACTCGCCCTTGGGGATGACGCGCTCGACGGTCCGGCCCTCTTCGGTCTTCAAGGTGACCTTGGTCGTGGCCGCGCCCAAGCTTTTTCCGGAGAACAAAAAGACGAGGAGAGCCGCTGAGGCCGCAAGATTGGCCGCAATCCCGATCTTTTCGGCCAAGGCCCACTTCCTTCGGCCGGGCCTTCCGTGAAAGGAGGCCAGGAGCAAGACCGTGGGAACGAAAGACAAGAGAGCGGCCAAGCTGAAATCCGGAAGATGGGGAGACAGGATGAAGCGGTTCACCAGCCATTGGACCAACTGAAGAATGCCCAAGGACGCCAGGACATAGAGTCCCAAGATCTGAGGGACGCGTCTTTTAACCAAGATCCAAGGCCAAGAAAGACCTTCCTCGGACGACCCGGCCTCAAGGTCTTTCTTGACCCGAAGCAAATCCGCCAGCATCTCGTCGGCGCTGTGATAGCGCGCTTCCCGTTTTTTCTCGAGGGCCCGGCCGACGATTTGTTCCAAGGCGGCGGGAATCCCGGCCCGCTGCTTCCGGGGCGGCTTCGGCTCCTGATGCAAGATCGAATGGAGCACGACTTGATCATGCTCCCCAGGAAAGGGTAGTTCCCCCGTCAGGGCTTGATAGAGAACGACGCCCAACGACCAGATATCCGTGCGATGATCGACGGCCTCTGCGCGGGCTTGTTCGGGAGACATATAAGCCACCGTTCCCATCGTGGCGCCCTCTTTTGTCACCAGGACGCCGCCGCGGACTTTGGCCAAGCCGAAATCCAGGATCTTCGCCCGCCCCTCATCGGAAATCATGATGTTGGCGCTCTTGATGTCCCGATGAACGACGCCTTTAAGATGGGCTTCTTTCAAACCCGCGGCAGCCTGGGCGCCGATATCCACGGCCTCTTCGAGGGTTAAGAAACCGCGTTCGATTTTTCGCTGAAGGCTCTCGCCCCCGACGAAGGCCATGGAGATATACATCCTCCCTTCGGCCTCGTCGATTTCGTGGACGGCGCAAATGCTGGGGTGATCGAGGGCGGCGGCGGCCCGGGCCTCCCTGATGAATCGTTCTTTGGCCGGAACATCGACAGACCATTCGGGCGGAAGAAACTTCAAGGCGACGATTCGGTCGAGCTTGGTGTCGTTCGCTTTATAAACGATCCCCATCCCTCCCCGGCCCAGCTCCTTGATGATTTCATATCGTTCTGCGAACAGCCCTTCGAAAACCGGCGCCTGGCGGGGTGGGGGGATCGTCAAGGTCGGATGTTCGCCGTTTTTCCCGGGCGAAGGGAACGACGCCGAACACCGGCTGCAAAACCGGGCCTCGTCGGCATTATTTGAACGGCATTTCGGGCACGTTACGGTCACGTCAGACCCCTATCCCGGGAGAAGGTCTGACGTTAGATTATCAAGACATTCGGAGATCGTCAATCATTCGAACTCCGCTGGGACCCGAAGTTTACCCTTGCCTCTCACTCGAACCGGAGCGAGTCGGCCGGGACCGCCCGGGCGGCCCGGACGGCCTTGGATGCGACCGATAAGAACGCGACCGTCAGAGAGAAGGCCGCCGCCAGCAAGGCCGGCGTGATCCCGGGCCGGACGCGGTAGGCGAACTCCTGGAGCCAGCGCCCGGCCGCGAAATAGGCCGCCGGAAGGGCGATGGCGTTAGCCGCGAGGACCCAGGCGAGGAAAGCCCGGCTCTGCGTTAGGACCAGCCCTTGGGCCGAAGCCCCCAAGACTTTGCGGATGCCGATCTCCTTGGTTTTCTTCTCGGCGATGAAGGATGCCAGGCCGACAAGGCCTAGGCAGGCCGTGAAGAGGGCCAGGACCGTGAACACGCCCAAGATCGACCGGGTTCTGCGGTCCTGCTTGTAGAAAGCGTCGATTTTATCGTCGAGGAACTCGAAGGTGAACGGGTTGCCGGGGACGAACGTCTTCCATGTCTTCTCCAGGAATTTCATCGTATCCGCGATCCCCACGGGATTGATGCGGAGATTGAGCCAAGGCCCTTGATCGCCGTTGTCGGTGAAGATCATGGGCTCGATGGCCCGGCGCAGCGAGTTCTGATGAAAGTCCCTCATCACCCCGATGACAGTATAGGCAGTTGTTTCGGTCCTGCCCTGCATGGACATCGCCGTGACCGTTAGGCTCTTTCCGAGGGGCGAGCCCGCGCCCAAAGCCCGGGCCGCCGTTTCGTTGACGACGGCGGCCTCCGTCCGATCGGTCGCCATCTCCGCTGAAAAAAACCTGCCCTCGGCCATCTCGAGACGAAACGTCTTGAGATATTCGGGGTCGACGGGCACGGGAAAGAACGGGGTCTGGTCGTCGGGATTCTTCCCTTCCCAAGAGACCTCGATCGCGGCCCTCGGCGCCGACCCGGGCGGCACCGATTGGCTCCCGCTCAGGATCCGCGAATCGGCGAGAATCGCCACCTTATGGCCTTCCTCCCTCAGCACGGTCGTGACGACCTGATGCGTGTCGATGCCGAGGTTTTTTGTCCGGACGAACCGGAGCTGTTTGTCCACGATGATGGTCCCCATGACGAAAAAGATCGTCAAGGCGAATTGGAAGACGACGAGGCTCTTCCTCAGGGCCGCCTGGCCCCGCTCGCCGCCGAGGAACGTCCCCTTGAGGACGCGGGCGGGTTCGAAAGCCGCCAAGTAGAGGGCCGGATAGCTGCCGGCCAGCAGCCCCGCGAGCAGGGTGATGCCGAGGACCTCCGCAAATAGGCTCGGATCGAATATTCGGATGAGAGCCAGCTGTTTTCCGGCCAGGTTGTTGAAGAGGGGCAGGACCGCCCAGAGCAGAAGCAGGGCCAGAACGAGGCTGAGAAACGACAGGACGACGGACTCTCCGAGGAACTGCTTGACGATGTCGGATCGGCGGGCCCCGGTGACCTTTCGGAGGCCGACCTCCTTCCCCCGATTGGCCGAACGGGCCGTGGCCAGGTTCATGAAGTTGATGCAGGCCAGGAGAAGGACGGCCGCGGCGGCGATCGAAAAGAGGGTCAGCGTCGAGGCGCTCCCCTGGGCGTAGTTGTCCAGGTCGAAGGCGAAATCCGACCTCAGGTGGATGTCCCGCAGAGGTTGGAGGCGGAGGGCGACGTTCGGCTTGTTCAAGCTCTTGGCGATAAACCCGGACATCTTGGCTATGGCCTCGGCCGGGTCGACCTGCGGCGCCAAGCGGACGTAACAGTTGAAGAACATGCTGTTCCAATTGGCGAAATCGACATGATGGTATTCGTGCATGTTGGCGATCGGGATCACGCAGGCGAAACGGAGATGGGAGTTTTCCGGGACATCCCGGATGACGCCCGTCACCGTATACGGGTCCCTGGTGATCGTCAGGAGTTTCCCCATGGGGTCCTCGTCGCCGAAGAACTTGCGGGCCAGGCTTTCGGTGACCACGACCGACCGAGGCCCTTCGAGCGCCCTCTTCGGGTCGCCCTTGAGAAACGGGAAGGTGAACATCGTGAAGAAGGAGGGGTCGGCGATGCCGATGACATCCTCGAACGAAGCCTTGTCCCCGAGCCTGATCCCATAGCTCTTGTTCGTCCTGTAGCGGCAGAAATCCAGGACCTCGGGGAATTCGGCCTTGACGGCCGGGCCGAGCGGAGTGGGGGCCCGGACGGCCTTGGATGCGACCGCTGTTTCGTTCCTCGTTTCCGTGACCACCCGGTAGATCGAGTCCCGGTTCGCGTGAAAACGGTCGAAGCCGAGTTCTTCCCGGACCCAGAGCATCATCAGGACCGAACAGGCCAAACCCACGGCCAGGCCGGCGATGTTGATGACGGAATAGCCTTTCTGACGCCGGATCTTCCGCAGGGAGATACGGGCATAGTTCCAAAACAGGTCCGGCATGATCAGCCGCCGAAGGCTCCGTCCCCGGCGCTGGGGGCGGCGGACTTTGGAGAATTCGCGGCCGATCGCCCAGGATTCTCCCATGGCGGTGCTGGAGGCCCGAAAAGCCGCTTCTTCGCTCTCCCCCCCGCGGACCCGATCCGCGACTTCATCGCGCAGGACCGCCTCGAGCTCGGAGATGTACGTATCGTCGAGGGCCTGATTTCCGGCCAGGCCCTTCTTCCAGGATTGAATCGCTTTTTCCAAGTCGAACATTTTTTCCTCTTCCGATCAGTCGACGGCTCCGGCCGTGGCCCAGAGCTTCCGGAGGGCTTTTTGGATATCGCTCCAGCGCGCCCGCTCGACGTCCAGCTCCCGCCGGCCGGCGTCGGTCAGCATGTAGTATTTTCTCATCCGGTTTTCCTCGGAGACGCGCCATTCCGAACGGATCAGGCCTTCCTTCTCCATCCGGCGCAGGACCGGATAGAGCATCGCGCTCGACCAATCCATTGTTCCTCCCGAAACGCGCCGGACGCGCCGGAGAATCTGGTATCCGTAGCTTTCACCCGAAAGCAAGAGAGAGAGAATGATAGGTTTGGAGGATGCGGCGACTAAAGTGTCGGATGACATGACATATCTCCTTCTGAACAATAGGCGATGTCATTACCTATGCGGGAAACGTGCCAAGGGCTCTTCCCCTGGAATCCTGGCGGGAATTGTTCGGAAGGGGACAAACACTGTCCGTTTGCGGACAGGATAGGATATTCCCGCGGCCTGGGCCGCGCCGAGGCGGACCGGATCATCGACCGGCGGTAAAAACGCGCCGGCTTTACCAGCGGTCCCGGCGGACGAGATCGGCGACCGGGCGGCGTTTTTTCGGCGGAAGGGAATCGGCCGGATACCCGAGGGGGGTGAAAGCGACGGGGATGATGCCGGGGGGCAATTCGAGGACTTCCCGGGCCGCTTGAGGGTCGAAGGCGGCGATCCAACAGGTCCCCAATCCCTCATCCGTCGCGGCCAGGATGAGGTGGTCCAGAGCGATCGTCGCATCGACCTCGGCGGCGTTCCAGCGGTCGTATTTTCGTTTCCAGCTTTCCTCCGGAAGGGCGCAAACGGCCAAGACGAGCGGCGCCTGGACAAACCACTCGCGCCCATAGATCCGGCGAAGTTCCGTTTCCCGGCCTTTCGTCGGCAGGACAACGATCCGGAAAGGCTGAAGGTTGCAGGCCGTCGGGGCCAGCCGGGCGGCTTCCAGAACACGGGCGAGCTTCTCCTCCTCGACGGGACGAGGATCATAAGCCCGGACGCTATAGCGCTTGCGGATGAGTTCTTGAAATTCCATTTTCTTCCTCTTCAATCGAAGGACGGGCCTTATTATATTGTTGAAACCGCGAGAGAGGCAATATACCCAGATTTGCCGATTGACCGAGGGCGGAATTCCGGGCAATTGATACGTTCGACGGCGCCAAGCCCCGATTTTCAAATCGGGGTAAAAGCGCCGCTCAGTATTAACCCTAAGCATACCCCGGGCTTCGGCCCGGGGAGTCGAATGGGTTGATTCGAATAGCGGCCAAGCTCGGGCTCATGTCCGTCCACGTTTCGCCGCCGTCGCTGCCGCGGTGAATAGCAGTTTCTCCCCCGGCATAGACCTCATGGGGACTTAAGAGATGGCCGAAGAGCCGACGGGCAATCTCGACTCCCACAGCGAAAAGGAGATCATGGGGCTCCTCCGTCACCCGGGACGACCGGATCGCCGCCCACTCCGAACGGAGCATCGGCCTTTTCGACGGCCAGGTCGCCTGATCTCCTTTCAATTCACGATCCGTAAATCTGCGAGGGGCGCGCCCTTCATTTGACAGGGAATATTTATTGAAAGAGAATACAAATAGTGGCGAGTTTCAGATTTGATGAGGGCAGAGCCTATGATAAAGGGAAGGACTCTTTATTTTTAATTTCATATGTTCTTATCTGTGTTCCGGGCATCGGCAGAGCGCAAAGCTGGCCCGGCAAAGACGTTTATAGAGAAATTAATACAATTGGCTACGGCCCGACTCGAGCAAAAGAAAAATTCGAAAAGCTTCTTGTCCCTAAAGCTATCGATGCGTTATTGCCCTCCATGCCCGATGAAATTCGAGGAAAGGTCGAGTCTCGGCTCAATGGGTCTATGAAGTGGGAGATAGCCGAGGTCAGCAATGAAGTGGAGGTTGCTGCTTATCAGCCATTTCAGACATGGCTATGGGGAACTAAAAATTACTGTAAATTTGTCTTCAACTCCCGACATAGTAATAAGGAAAACGCCGCTCATGAAGTCGGACATTACTTCCATCATCTTTTACTTCTTGACGGATACCTAAGTTTTTTTTACCACCCGAGAGGAGAAGGGCATGTCTTGGGATCAAAAGGGGCTTTCAATAATCTGATCGAAGAGCCGGCCTTTCTTTCTCAATATTATTTAGAGGGTTTTATCGGAGGCAGGGAGACGCTTCCCGAACAAGGGAATTTCCTTTTGGAATGTGCAAAAGAAAAGCAACCTGTCTATGTAAATTCTCCGGAAAAAGATAATTTTTTAGATTTAGAAGGTTTCGGTGTTGCTCTCATGGCGTCGATGATTCGCACCGACACGAAAATAACAAATTTTAAAAAGGAATTGACGGACGTTCCCGTCTTTGCTCCCGAAATCAGCCGAGAAGTGTTGTTTCAAGAAATGTGGAGAATGATCGCGAAGGGAACAAAAAATATCGGGGAACTCCAGAATGACTTGATCGCTCTTGTCGAAAAATACAACGGGGCCGGAAAGGAGGCCTTGTCCGCGATGTGGCAGCCGTTAGGAGCAAGCTATAACCTGAAATGCCGTTTTGTTGATACTGCCCAGAATCCTTTGCCTGATCTGAAGGCGCGATCTTTCGTCACAGTGAGTGGTCGAGAGTATATCCTTCCGGAAAGCAGCTCGGCAAGTAATGGCGACGGCGAGTTAAAAATCGAAGAAGTCTATCCAGGGGATAGCAGCCTGCGGGTCTTTTATCAAAGGGCCGGGAAGAAAGAGTTTGTGGATATCCAAAATATTGTCCACATTGATTGGGCGCATCCGACAAACCAGGAAGTGATCATCACCGACGCAATCAAAGTCGATTTCGGACCCGATATCGATCTCATGATCGAGGGTCCCGACAAGGCTGAAGTCGGTGCGGAGATTTCCTTTAAAGCGACGATCAAGGCCCAGAATCCGGCGGACCTAATCTGGCTGAACAGGGTCCCGATCCTTTGGCTATTGGACGACGCCTCAGTCGGCCGAGGACCGAATTGGAGGCACGCGTTCCCCGCCGCCGGATATTACCGGCTGACCGCCCAAGCCGTCCTGGACGGCCGGGTCCTCGGCGAGGCAACGCGCGTCATCGCCGTCGAGAATAAACCCGCGGATTCAGGGCTGAAAATCACTGCGCCTTCGGAGATCATGCTTTCGGATATCTTTGATGTGGCCGTCGATGTCGCGCCGGAGATTATGAAACGGGCGAAAATATTTTTATGGCGCGGCGGCGTCCTGATTGGCGAGAATGAATGGGGGAAGACCTCCGATTCGAAAACAAAAATGCAATTCACTTCCTTTGCCGAATTCCATGCCGCCGATCAGAAAGATCGGTCTTCCATCAGAGAGATTTCGGTATCCGTCGATGATGAGAAGGGGAATCAACTGGGCTATGGAGAGAAAAATATCATCGTCAAACCCGCGTCGTTCAGCGGATCCGCCTCGGATATCTGGGAAGGCGATAATTATCTGGGAGGCATCTCTCTCAAACGGAAAGAGCTTAAAGGGCCCGTTCATACGATCTATCGTTGTGATAATCCTTCCTATCAGGGCTCATCGGGCGTTGTCTATGCCAGCCTCGGAGCTCGTTTTGTTTCTGAAGCGGATCGCCCGGATGACTTTAGTTCCGTGGAAGACATCGCCGCCTATCTTAACGAGCAAACAAAGGATAAGGCCCAGGCGGTGAAGGCCGTTTCGCTCGGCGATTTCAAAGGGTATCTTCTGGAAACGGACGTGTCTTATAAAGCGGGCGGGGGCGATTGTTGGATGGGCCTCAGGAGTGACTCGACGTCAGGGGGCGGGCGGGGATTTGTGATGAAGGGCCGGGCGGTGATTGCCCTGAATTACAACGTCGGAGGTTCCGGCCAGTTTAACCATAGCGACCGGGCCTGGCTCGAGTCCATGACCAAGGCGGTGAGGGATGAAGCCCTGGGAATCCTTCTCGGCCTGAGAATCGAATCCGACGGGAAGTTCAAAAAAAATCTCTATGACGGGCCCAAACTGGACGGCTCGGATTGGGCCAAGCTCGCCTTGGCCCCGGACAAACTCGAAAAGGTCAGAGTCGGCGACGTCGTGAATATTCAAGCGGTCGTTTCCAATACCAAGCCCGAGGATTTGCCCCTCAAATACACATGGACGGGAGATTTCGAGGGAATCGACGACACCGTCCGCATCCATCCGGCGAAGCCCGGGAAATACACTCTTTCGGTCGCCGTCGACGGAGCCAAGTATGCCATCGGATCCGCTTCCCTGGACTATGTCGTGGAGGACTTTCAGGTCCGGATCGACAGGGTCCCTTCGGAAAAAACGCCGATTCCGGTGGGAGGGAACGTCAAATTCAAAGCGACCCTTCTCTCCGGCGGAAAACCCGCTCAGGGAGATTACGTCTTGAGGTGGCAGCCGCATCCCGAGGTCGCGTTCTCGGAGCTGGACAGCCCCTCACGAGAGACCACCGCGACGTTTTCCAAAACGGGAAAAGTGGGCGTCTGGGTCCAAGTCCTCGAAAAGAGAGGCGGGACCTTGGCGACCGTGGGAGAGTCCGAGCAGATGGAGATCGAGGTCATCAAGCCGAAGCTCGGTCTTAAGGCGAATCCCGCGGAACCTTATGTCGGTCAGGAAGTCAAAATCGTTCTCACCGATGAGCCTAAGATGGATGACAAGACCGTATCCTTCTGGTGGGAGATCGCCGGCCAGGCCCTCAATCCCGGGGCTTTGGCCAACAATCGGGAATACACCTTCAAACCCAAGGATCCCAATCCGGTCACCGTCACCGTTCATGCCAAAGCCAAAGACGGCGGTGAGGAGCTCGGTCAGGAAAAAATAACCGTGACAGCCAAGACATATGAGGTCGGTATCACCGGCCCAAAACTGGAAGGCCCGGCTCCGATGATATGGAAGGAAAAGATCGGCCTTGTCCCGGTCGAGCGGGCGATTTACGAAGGACAAAGGATTTCTTTCGGAGCCGAGATCAAGCCTCAGGTGAACTTGGAAAAAATCCGATATCGATGGGCCGTGAGTCCGGCAGGCTGTGTACTCGGCCAAGCCATCTCCCGCGAGCTTTCGCTCACGTGCGGCCCGGTGGGAAGCTATACTGCAACCGTCGAGGTCCGGACGGACGAGGGCGCCGTTTTGGGAAGCGCTTCGGCCTCCTTCGCCGTGACGATCTCTCAAGCCGCGATCGCCGATTCCCAAAAAAAAGCCGAAGAAGAAAAGACGAAACAGAAGACTCAGGAAGAAACTCGGAATAACCTGGCCTTGGGCAAGCCGGCGATTCAATCCAGTACATCATGGGCCGGGGAGGCCAAGAGGGCCGTTGATGGGAGCACTGACGGAGACTTTCATCACAATTCCGTATCCCACACTTCATCCCAGCCCCAGGAATGGTGGCAGGTCGACCTCGGCGATGTTTTTTCCCTCCAACAGATCCGTATCTGGAACCGAACCGACTGTTGCGGGGAGCGCTTGAGCAATTTCTATGTCCTGGTCTCCGATGACCCGTTTCCGTCCACCAATCTCCAGGAAACTCTCGACCAGCCTGAAGTCGGCCGCTATTATTTCAAGGGCACCGTCGCCCGGAATACGGATATCGAAATCGCGCGAACAGGCCGGCATGTCCGCGTCCAGTTGGCCGGAACCGACTATCTTGCCCTGGCGGAAGTGGAGGTCATCGGAAGCGAGGCTGTTGTAGCTTTAAAGTCGACGGCGGGAGTGAACCTAGCGAAAGGCAAGACCGCTACCCAGTCCAGCACGATGTTCGGAGGGGAGGCCAGGAGGGCTGTGGATGGGAAAACAGAAGGAAACTTTCACCTCAATTTCGTATCCCATACCTCATCCCAGTTCCAGGCATGGTGGCAGGTCGACCTCGGCGCGGTTTCTTCCATCCAACGGATACGCATCTGGAACCGAACCGACTGCTGCGGGGAACGTCTGAGCAATTTCTATGTCCTGGTCTCTGATGTCCCGTTCAAGTCCACCAATCTCCAGGCCACCCTCAATCAGCCCAATGTCAATGGCTATTCTGTCAAGAGCCGCGCCGGCCGGCCAACGGAAATCAAAATCTCTCGGACCGGCCGCTATGTCCGCGTCCAGCTAGCCGGAGCCAACTATCTTTCCTTGGCGGAAATGGAAGTCATCGGGAGCATCTTGAAATAAGGGATAGGAATTTCCTTTTCCACCCAGCCTTGGTAACGGATCCGATATCGGCTTGAAACCCCATCTTGCTCGCAGCTCCCTTTAGGGTGAGCCAGCCTTCCGAGGTTTCGGCGGTCCTGAGACATTTCCGATCCTCTTCCGAAACCTGGATCCGCCAAGAAGCCCCGTTAGTCTTCTGGGTCCCGCGAAGAAAGCCGGCTTCGACCCAGCGGATAACCGTCGAGTGGCACACTCCAAGGATCTCTGCGGCCTGTTGGGCACTATAGATATCCCGGCCTCGTTTCGTTAGAGACGTCCCCTTCTCGATGCCATAAACCAACCGCAGGCAGGCGATCTTGGTCCGAGTGAACGGATGGCCCTTCGATGTCTTGAGGCCCCGACAATGAAGAATGCGGGCGATCTCTGCATCTGAATATTCCTCCGCCAGCTCTCGGACCAAATCCACAACTTCCGGATCCGTGACATACCGATGGAGACCGCTTCGTCCCCTTTTGACTTTGACCGGAGTGACGTCGCCGCCGATCCCACACTCAATATTATTCTTCAACTTTTCGATGTCGATCGTTCGACGATCCTAGCCCAAGATGGGGGCGGATTAGCCTGTAACAGAACGGTTGGCCGGAACGACCTGAAGCCGGAGACGTATTATCTGGGGGTCTCCGTCGACGGCCCCGCTCGTTACGGGGGGTATTCCCTGAGCATCACCTCACAGCCTCATGCGGCGGCCAATGACGCGGAGCCCAATGATTCGAGCGGCACGGCCAAGTTCTTGCGTCTCGATGCTCCGGTCTCCGGCCATTTGGGATATTACTCGGCGGGCGTGACGGATGGTGCAGACTGGTATTCGGTCCAAATCGGCTCCGCCGGAAAATACACCGTCAGCCTCGAGGGAGATGCGCCGCTCAATCTTAGGCTGAGCCTGTTGAAGTCAGACGCCGTTACGGTCGTGGCGCAAGATAGTACGGGCTATATGCCGAAACGAACTCTCCGCCAAATCGAACTCGCGCCGGGCACCTATTATCTCAAGGTCGAACGGGATGGCTCCGTTTTCGGGGGATATACCCTGAAAATCAGCCGGTAATAGGCCGATTCTTTTTGCGCGCCTCCGGATTACTTCCTGTTCTTCACGTATTTGTCGAACCACTTGAACATTTCGGCCAGGACCGCGAGGACGGACTCGCGGGCGCTGTAGCCGTAGCTTTCATAGGGGAGATAGACGAACCGGATCGAATACCTCTCGTAAATATTTGGCTTGACTTCGAATCATTTCTATGGCTCAGATAGTCAAGTAATGGGGTTTGCTATCCAAGCCTGAGGTGGAGGAATCCATGAAAAGATTAAGCCTGGCCTTGTCAGCACTCTTTATGATCGGCCTTTGTGTCTTTTCCCAACAACGCCTCAAGCCCAAACCCACCCAGGATCAGAGGCAACTCGGGGTCCAGACGCCGGCCCAACTGCTGACAGAGGAGGATGAACTTAAGCTGAGGATCCCCCCCGAGTTCTCTAAGAAGACCCAAGCGATCCTGCGGGCGAAAACGCAGCTCAAGGAGGATTTCCGGGCGAAGAATCCGCTCCGCGCGACAGATATACCCACGCGGGTCCTCCAACTAGCTCCGCCGTCCCCGACCGCGCCCTCCTTCTCCTGGCGGATCCGGGGAGTTATGACCCCGGTCAAAAACCAGAATCCTTACGGCACCTGCTGGGCCTTCGCCTGCATCGGCGCGCTGGAGGCCTGTTTTTCCATACGGCACGGGGAGTTGCTCGATCTGTCGGAACAGGATTTAATCAACTGCAACTGCCGCAAATGCGACGGATCCAGTCCCTCCCAGTTCCTGGATAAGCTTTTTGCCGGGGTGACCACGGAAACGGCGATTCCCTACTTGGGCGACGGCGCTAGCCCCCCCTGCAAAGCCGAAAACTGCGGGCCGTGCCTGCTGAACGTCCAGACTCCCTACCGACTCGAAGCGATCATGCTGATCCGCCCCGACGAGTATGGCATCCACGCCCTCGATCCGGTCCCGGTGGATCAAATCAAGGCCGCCTTGACCGCCCACGGCCCGGTGGTCACCAAGATGCACATCCCGAACGGTTCGGCTTTCATGAGCCATAAGGGGACGACGGTCTTCAAAGAGAAGATCCCGTTGTTGTACGGAAAGGATCGGAACAACGGTGCCCACATCATCATCATCGTCGGCTGGGATGACAGCAAGGGGGCTTGGCTCATCAAGAACTCTTATGGGAGCGGATGGGGCGATCAGGGCTATGGCTGGGTCGCTTACGGCAGCAACAAGATCGGCTTGGGCGCGACGTGGTACCAAGTGGCGGCTCCGGATTTCCACGTCACCGCCGTCTGGCGGAAGAGCGCCGCCGAGGAGATCCAGATTCACGGCTGGACGTACGAGCAATTCCGCCGGCGCTATGAAGAACTCTGGGCGCAGGGGTGGCGGCTCCATCTTCTCGAAAACACCGTCGAGCATAGCCCTATCCTGAATGATCAGGTGTTGTACAGCGCCGTCTGGCGGAAGAGCGCCGAGCCTGAGCACCACTTTTACGGTCTTAACGAACAGGATCTCCGGAAAAAGTACAATGGTCTTCCCAAGGGCTGGCGGCTCTTCATCCTGAACAATTACGTGGTGGACGGCAAGGTCAAATACACGGCGGTTTTCCGGCAAAAAAACGAAGCCGAACACCAATTCTACGGCCTGACGTTCGCGGAATTCCGGAAGAAGTACGACGAGCTTTATCCCAAGGGCTTTCGGCTTCACATCCTGAATAATTACGTGGACGGCGGGGAAGTCCGCTATACGGCCGTCCTCCGCCCGAATACGTCCCCTGAACAGCAGGCCTACGGCGTGAATTACGCTGATTTCCGGGCCAAGTACGACGAACTCTGGAACAAGGGCTTTCGGCTGGCGATCCTCAACAACTACACCGTGGCAGGCCAGGTCAAGTACACGGCCGTTTTCCGGCCGGGAACCTTCGGGGAAACCCAGGTCTATAGTTGGGACTATGACGCCTTCCGGGCCAAGGACATAGAACTCCGCCCGCAGGGCCTGCGGCTCGAAATCCTGAACGAATACTACTGAGGACGCCGGCGGATGAAGATCAAAGGCTAATAGATCGTCTTCTCGCTGAACCTCCAACAAAAAGAGAGATAGACGTTTCCGTCATAAAGGCCGGCGGAGTTCGCCCCTGCCATACCGTGGAACAGCATTTTATCGCTAATTTCAAGAAACCCATTACTGACGTTGAAAGCCCCCCTCGGGTGCCGCCCATCCATGGGACCCTCGATATAAACAGCGTCATTGAACGGGAGGACAAGATTGTCTACCTGTATTCCATAAAAGTCGTCCGCCATATCCGAGACGATCAATACGATTATCTCGACAACCACGACGACTACCATGGCCACGATCATCGCGATGGGATTGCTGATCGCCGCTACGATCAGACTCACAAGCTCGCCCGCGAATTCTAGGCCCCTTTTGATTAGCTCGTCCTTGTATTCCTCAAGGATGTCGCGGACCATGTCGCCCATTTCACCTTTCAGCGTTTCCTTCGTGATATCCCAGAATCTGGACGTCCAATCCGCGAGTGATCTGCCGTCGTCTTCCTCCATGATCGTGAACATCGCGGTGTAAACCCGCGGCCAATCCGCCTGGTCGAGGCTGCTGATATCGAACCATGCCTCTTTTCCGAACTTATGAGAATCGCCGCGCTTCTCCTCCAACTCGGCAAAAGAACGTCCGAAATCACGCCGCTTCCCGTCCTTTTTACTATTGGTGGGAAAGAACTCCTGGACGAATCCCGCCACGTGGAATTCCTCATTGCCCGGACCGTACTGGTCAGTGTTCATTATAATCGAATCGAGGTAGAAGCAGGCCTTTCGGTACATCTCGCCGGCTTGAATGTTCTGCCCCCAGGCGTCCTTGCCCAGCGCGCAGTAAGAGATGATGACGGGCGCGGACCAGGATCCGATCCCCTGAGGGGTAACCGGCAGGGAGACGCCCGACCCTTTGGACTCTGGTTTCGGGACTACTTTAGGCTTCGTCTGGACCCCGGCGCCCGACCGGCGCCCCGGCTCAGGCGCCGGCGATATTTTCTGCTTCAACTGCGGCAGAACCCGGACATAATAATATGTGGGCGCTTCGGCCGGTTTCGGAGGCAGGAATTTGCGGAGATCGATACTGAACCGGCCGTTCACTTCGCTTTCGATCCTGCGGTCCGAAATTCCCGACGCGAGGACGATCGCGGGCTGGCCGGTTGAGGCTCGCAGAAGCTGCCAATACGCCTGTCCCGCCCCATTCTCTATGGTCCGCCAGCGGAAGTCCAAAATCACCGGTTCGTTCAGGGTGATTTGCCGTTTGTCTGGTTGACTCACCTCCGTGAAGAATCCGCCCTCCAGCCAGGTCTTAGGGGTTTTCACCCCTTGCTTCGTCGTCAGGAGTTCCGTCAGCTTCCCGGATCCGCTGCGCAGGACTTTCATTCGCGCATTCACGGCCGCTCGGAACTTGGCTTTCAGCTCGACGTCCAGGGCGGGTACGGCACCGAGATGCTTTGCCTCGGGGCCCGCGGCGGCATAGGTCCCGAAGTAGCGTTGGCGCTCGGCAGGTTTTTTAGAGAGGAGAGCTTGGGCTCGTTTCTGCATGGCGGCCCGTTTGCCGGTGTCGAAGCCCAGGAAAGCCGTTCGGACCCGCCCGGCCAGACTCTGGGCGGGGAAAGATCGATTCGGGTTGGCCGCGACCACGGCGACGGCGTGGCTGAGCCTGGTTGCAAACGCTTCGATGAATTCCACTTCTTCCCGGGTGAGCTGTTTCTCCTTGGCGATCCTCTCTAATAGAGGCGTATGCGAGCGCGCAAGGCCGGGTTTCGAAACCTGATTCGCCGTCGCAGGAGGGGGGCTTTCGCCGGCCAGCTCGGGCCACGGCGCCGCGGCAAGCAAGGCGAAGCTAATACACCCCAAGACCGCCGGAATTCTCAGCAACACATTCCTCATCGCGTCCTCCTAAGTTCGAATTGGAGACGATCGGTCTCTTGTTTATTAGGGAACTTCCCTACTCAGGGAAGGAAGCTACCTCTCAGGAATCTCGGAGGAATGTGCTGTTGATATACAAAGACATTTCGTCTGGGGTGGCCGAGCGGGCCGGCTGGCGTCGATATTCCCCTCCAAATCGTGCGGGAAGAAATATATCATGACCAAAAGAGATGTCAAGGAATTTCTCGCTACGCGCGAAAATGTCCACGGCCTAGGGGCCCGGCCGGGTGCGGCAACGAGGTCAGTTCAGCTTCCTAATGACCACCTTCGACAGGCAGCAGGATAGGAAGTCGTATTCGATCGCCCCTGGATGCAAATCTACGGGCTCCAGGATTCTGGGATGGAGTTGGATGCCGTTCCACAGAATGGTCCAGCGGTCTCCACTCAAGGGATTGAGCGGAACGGCCGTCTGGTATGAGTCGCCGACACGCACCCGGGGCGCGCCGCGTGAGTTGGGGGAGCGGTCCTTGATGAAGAAGGTGATGAGATAGCCTCCGGGCGTGGGCCAGTGGGCCCAAATCCTGACGAGGGGTTTGTTCTTGTCAATCTGGCGGAGCCACAGCAGCGGCGGGTTCTGCCCCGGGTGAGGGAGCGGCTTGCGTACCCCCTGGAAATGCCCCGCCTCGGTCTCCAGATACAATTGGCAATTGGTTTCGTCGGCGTCCGGCGGGTACACTCCGGCCAGCGGAGTCAGGGTGATGCCTTTACTCCACGCATCGGAGTAGGTCGGGAAGGCGGCCTTGCCGCTCCCAAGCCTCTGGAGAAGCTTGTTCATCGCCGGGTTCGACCTGACCGCCGCGAGCTGCTCCTCGCGGGTGATGGTCCCTCCCAGACTCCGGAGTTCGGCATCCGAGAGGGGTTTGGGCGGGGACCGCATATCCTGCGGTTGCGGATTGATGCGGGAAGCAGGCTTGCTCTCTCCGCCCGCTGTTATAGCCACCGAGAGAGATACGACGAGGCCACCGATAATCAGTACGGTGCGCATCGGATCCACCTCCTTTATTCGAAGCATAAATCACGGTTTGAAGGATGTCAAGGTGACCGTGTCGAACTGCGTCGAAACCCGGACGGCCCTTGACTCGGCGCCGGATTTTAGGCATTGTTATTCCAGAGGATGACGTGGAATAAGCTTGGCCTTTGGGCGAGATCATGCAAAATAGATTCAGGGTATTGAGGGTGAAGTCTGGAGAGAGGAGGACTTTCCCATGAAAAGAGCGGGGATCGTGTGGTGTCTTGCTTTATCGATGATCTTTCTCTCCGCGGCCGTTTCCGTCCCGGACCAAGCCCCGGTTGTCTCCCTCGGCATCCTCCCGTTCCAGGACGAAAGCGGCCTCCAGGTCCCGGCCGAATTGCTCAATAAGCTCGCCCAGGATATCGCCCGGAAATTGAATCTTTCGTATCAGGATGTGCTGGCCCGCGTGCTCGCCGGCGTGTCCGAGACGGCCGGCTTGGGCGCCGAACAGATGGCCGCCCTCGGCAAACAGCAGGGGGTTCGATTTATCCTCCGCGGCGGGATTCTGGCCCTGGACTCGGAGAAAATAGATAAGGAATTGAAATGCCGCGTCGGACTCTACGCTGAACTTATCACTTGCGAGAACGGCACGAGCGTCAGCTTGCGGGCTAACGGCGACGGGGCGGAAGAGAACGCCGCGATCGACGATGCCCGCCATTGGGAAGGATACGATTTCGGAAGCAACGTTTTCGCCGCGACGGCCCTGGGTCGGGCGCTGAGCGCGGCCGTCGATCAGATCATTCCCCAGGTGCACGAAGCGGCTCTGTCTCCCGGTCAAGAGGCGCCCGAGGCGGTCCCGGCGGATCAGCCGGCCTTAGAACCGGCCGCCCAACAGGCCGCTATTTCGTATGAGGCCGACCAGGAATTGCAGCAGCTCATCGCCCAGGCCGAATCACTCGTGGCCGGCGGCGCCGCTTCAGGAATGGATATCACCCCGCTCCGGCAAACGCTGGAGGCTTTGCAAAGCGCCTTGAACGAGAAGATTTCGCTGATGGAGCAGGGGCAAGACACCGCCGCTGCGGACCAGGAGATCGCCCGGCGCAAGGCGGAACTTCAAACCGTCGTCGACGCCTTCACCCAGGCCGCGGCCGCCGAGCCGCTGCCGAGCGAACCCCAGCCCGTCGTCGGCGAAAAGAAGAACCTCGTCGACAAAGTCAACGGTTTGCTCGATGGCGCCTTGTCCGCCGTCTTGAAAATCCAGGAGATCAAAGCGGCCCTGCAAGGCGCTCAACAAGAGGAGCAGGCGTCCGCCGAACCCCCGATTTCGGAAGAGCCTGCGGCTCCGATGGAAGAGCCGGCCACGGATGTCAGCGGGGTCGTGGTCGATGAGTCCGGCGATCCGGTCGAAGACGCCGTCGTGACCGATCCGGAGACCGGGGCCGAGGGGACGACCGACGGCTCCGGTTCCTACTTCATTCCCCGCATCCCGGGCGGGCGTTTCGCCGAATTGCAGGTGACTAAGGACGGGAGGCAACTCGCCGCCGGAAAAGTCCATTTACTGGCCGGGCGGCCGGCTTTCGCCGACTGGAGAACCCGATCCGGGGGCGGCGGCTCGGCCCTCTCGAGCCTCAAAATCCTCCCCTCCAACGTCATTCTCTCCCAAAAGGCCGGAGCCCGGACAGCCGAGTTGGGGACGATCACGGGGGTGGCGAGGGATGAGCAGGGCCGGCCGGTCGGCCGGGCGCTGGTGATGATCAAAGGCGTAGGAGTCGCCCGCACCGATTCGCAGGGCCGGTACTCTTTCGTCAACGTTCCCCAGGGAAGCTACCCGCTTATGGTTCAGAGAGGCGGATCGACGGTTCAGACCTTTCAAGTCAAAGTCGTCGCGAAAAAGTCCGTCGAAAACAAGATTCTCGTTCCGAGCATGACCGCGGCCCGCCCCGCCTTGATCCCGGTCGCGCCGGCGAAAGGCTCCGGTACTCTTTTAAAAGGAACGGTCATCAGCGAGGAAAAGCGGGCCTTGGGCGGGGCGAAGGTCACCGCGGTCGTCAGCGGAGGCGGTGGGCTTTCGGTTCTCACCGGCGGCAATGGTATTTATGAATTCAAGGATTTGAAGCCGGGCTCCTACCGCCTGTTGGCCAAGAAAGCCGGATTCCAGGAAGCGAGCCAGCCGGTCGTCCTTCAGGCCGGCCGCGGCGAAGTGCGGAATTTTTCTTTGAAGAAATCGTCCGCCCAGATTCAAAAAGCGATATCTTCGACGACCCCCCGTCTTACGGCCCAGCCGGCTGGAACGACGGCGGGAAAAACAGCGGGAACCACGGCTAGAACAACAGCCGGAAAGGTGGCCGGCACGGCGCCGGCCGCCGGCTTTCTTCAAGGGCAGGTCTTGGATGCCGGGAATCGCAAGCCCGTTGCGAACGCCTCCGTCCAAGCGGCCGGGAGGCCGGCGGCGCGTACCGATTCCCGGGGAATATATCGCCTAAATGACCTGCCGCCGGGCAGCCACCGTGTTGTGGCCGGCCATAAGGACTTCCAACAGGCGGAAAAAACCGTGACCATCCGGGCCGGGGGGACGAGTCAGGAAGATTTTTTCCTGAAACGCAAGGAGACGCCCAAACTCGAAGCGGCCCCGAGGGTTTCAGCGCCCAAAGTGACGGTGACCTTCGGGCAGGTGCGCGGCCGGGTCACGGACGCCAAGACCGGAAAGCCGGTCGCCCAGGCCGCTATCACTCTATCCAATCGGACCGTGCAATCGAACGCCGCGGGCGATTACAGCTTCGCCAATGTCGCGGCCGGAAGCCATACTCTGATCTTCAAGAAATCCGGTTATCAGGACGGCAGCGGGCGGGTGACTGTGGCGGCCGGGAAAACGTCCACGGCGAACGTCCGGCTGACGCCCAAAGCCCTGATGGATCTCAGAAAAAAATAGACGGCGGCCGCGCGCATCCAAGATCTGACTTTTCTGATCCTTGATCTTTCCGACATCAGCTTCCAGGGCAGACGCATCTAATCTGGTTGTGACCGGCGGAGTGGGCGAGGACAGCCACCGCCGCACGAGACCGGAGGATCGATAGCACTCCAGA
>Ga0315274_10002343_pt1 | contig 28659 bp, 11 predicted proteins | sample YL17G02_20_MG_FD_203700 | JGI IMG/M metagenome (GOLD analysis project Ga0315274, IMG submission 203700) | Sediment microbial communities from Yellowstone Lake, YNP, Wyoming, USA - YL17G02_20 | ecosystem: Environmental > Aquatic > Freshwater > Lake > Sediment | place: USA: Wyoming | collected...
TTGGGACGTTCCCGAAAAATTGTGCCCCGCCCCGCCCGCGGAAGTGGCGTGGGGGCGCCGGCCTGTGGCTGTGCTGTGCTTCTGGGGGGCAGCCCTCTGGGCGGCTGGCCGGTTGACTTGCTCGTGGCCGTGCATTGCCGGCTCTCGTCGCTCATCGGCGAGACCCCTCGATACCGCAACCGCGCAGGACTGCGGTGGCAGCCCCGCATGACCATCGGGGATTCTACCCTGCGCCGCTCAATCGTGCAAGCAGCGCACAACACCGCACTCCTGGGCGGGCCGATGCCATCGCGCGGTGCCCGACCGTCGAGAGCCGACGCGGGCTCCCTCGCCGTGGGAGGTGACTGCCTGCGGTGTGCCAGCCGGCTTCAGATGACCGCCGCCAGCCCCCACCCGTCGCAGAGGCGGAGGCACGCCGAACCCTTGCAGTCACTGCACGGACGAGCCCTCGACCGAGCCGGCTGGAGACGCGGAATGAAAGTTAACCTTCCTTCCTCCCCCTCCTCCGGGTGGGCAAGGGCAGTGGATTTGAATCCGCGCGAAAACGGCCCGTTTGGACTACCTGAAAACGCCCCAAACATTACCTCAAACGGGCAACAAACGCTACTCCAGCCAGTTTTTTCGGGGCTACTTGGCAGGGAAACGCTTCGGCCCGCCGGAGCCGTCCGGAGCGCCCCAGTACCGCCCCACGGAGCCGTGCCGTTCACCGGTACCCTTCGGCCCAGGAATGCGGGCCATGCTCCTCTGAACGGCCTTCGCGCGCGTGTTGGTATGCCTCTCCAAGTGTTGGTGCAGACGCCTCTTATGACGAAACCAACTCGTTACACCGAGCAGCAACTACACACGACCGCCTTGATGTGCTGCCCACAGGAATCAGGCGCGAACACTGGTCTTGCGGGGCGTCAGCGAGTCGCTCTCCGGGCGTTTTGCCGGTCACCACACAGGGCCGTTTGTCTCGTGAAAGACACCACACTCTTGGGGTTCGTTCCATGGATTTGCCGGGGCCGCGAGGGCACAAATTAGGAAGAGCGGCCCGACGGGGGTGTTCGAGAGCGCGCTGCTGGAGAATTTCGTCGCCTGGAGAATCACCGGGGGCCGGAGGCCCCATGGGGTTGGGCCACAGGTTTTGTTTTCGGCATCTGGGTGGTTCGGGAGAATGGGCGCGGATGTGGGGAAGGGCGTAAATCGGCGAACGGTGCGGACATGCGAGGAGCCGTCGGAGAGGGGACTCGCCGACGGCTCCTGTCAACCAAGCGGCCCGGGGGTTTCGGGCAGAAAAACTTGGCTCCCCGAGTCGCGGTAGGGACGTTGCTGGAAAGTCAACGTTCGAGCTTCAGGCCGTCCTCCGTGATGTCGGCAGACTCATCGAGGCGAAGCTCGGCGTCCTCGGTGGAATACGCCTCGAACTCCGCCATGCGGGTTGTCCCATCGGTCCTCTCCGCGAACTCGCGGCCGGCCCAGAAGTACTCGATTGTCTTGGTCTCGATGGGAGGGAACGTGAAGACGTTGGCCAGGTTGGTGTTGCCCACGACATAGCCAATCCGGCGGCCGTTGATGTAGACGCCGTAGTGCATCGAGGTCATCTCCTGCACGGCATCGCCGGAGGGGACCGGCCCGCGGTTGTCCTCGAAGATGGCGATGGCGGAGATGGTTTCCGCCCTCTTGAACGCGACTTTCGCGGTGGCGTGGCTGATCGAGGTGCCGGTGACCGCATCCTGGGCTTCCTGCCACTTGGTCTCCTGGTTGCCGATCAACCCGTCCACGAGACCGAGCGCCCGCCGCGGCGCGTTCCAGGACCACTTCTTGAACGTGGAGTCGCCGCCGCCCCATCGGTGCAGTTCGCACTCGATCCACCCTCGGGCGGGCGGCTCCGTGCGGAGGTCGAGGGCCTTGGCATCGAGCGGCCTCGCCTTCAGCAGGTTGCGGCTCTGGAACCCGAGAGCGACGACCGCCGTGTCGCCGATCAGCATGGGCATCCGGCTCGGCTCGGATGGCTCATAGGTCTTCTGGCGCCGGTTGCCTTCTGCCTTCTCGCTTGGGACGACAACCCGCAAGGACAACGTGACCTCTGTCTCGCGCTCGGTGCGGAAGGCCATGCGGCGGCGGGCGAAGCTGGCGCCGACGGGCAGGCGGGCCGTGAACGGCAGGTGCTTGCTCTCGCTGGCCCCGCGAAGGGTGACTTCGATGCGTGTCTGAGGCGTGAGCTGGCCGGCGTCAGCCGAGGCGTTCAGGAACTCGACGAGGTAGGTGCTCCTGGGCGCGACCTTGAGCTTGAACTCCGCCGGGCCGGCCAGCGTCGCCACGTACCTGGGCGTGGCCGGGGCTCCTTCGGGGGCAACCGCTGCCTTCAGCTTGCCGAGCAGCACCTCCTTGCCCAGCAGATTCGGCCCGAAGCGGACCGCTTTCTTGTCCAGCGAGTCCAGGTAGGAAGGCTCTGGCGGCTCGGGCGGCACCCGCGCCGCCCGCGCCACGGGCACGTCGCCCACGTTGCCCATCTGCGTCGCGAACTGCTCGGGGCTGGTCAGGTTGTGCGGGTTGAGGTCAACTTCCCGAAGCACCTTCCCTGTGTCCGTCTCGATGAAGGACAGCTCTCCGACGTCGGAGCCGATGAGCGTGGTCTTCGCGTCGGGCGAGAACCGCACGACGCCGCCCATTGGCACCTGGGCTTCCCACTGCTTTGCGCCATCGAGGCCGAAGCAGGCCGTCTGGCCGCGCCGCGAGGATAGGACGATGCGGCGGCCGTCGGGCGCGATGCGGGCATCGCGGATGCGGCCCGGCAAGTCGAGCACGGTGTCCGGGCGTTCGCCGGGCGCCCTGAGATAGGCGCGGCTCGACGGCCCGTGCCTGTCGAACTGGTTGTTCTCGACCACGAGCAGGAGGTCGCTTTTCGGGATGGGCAGGATGACGTCGGTGCCGCCCACGGCGCGGAAGCTGCCCGCCGGCTCGCCGGTATCTGCGTTGAGCAGGTGGAACTGCCCGCTGTCGTCCACGATGACGAAGCGGTCGTCGGCCAGGATCGCCTTGCCCTGGTTCAGATAGAGCCCCTCCTTGGCCCACAGCACCTTGCCAGAGTCGGTAGCGATGCAGAACACGGACTGATTCTGAGGCGTCCCAATGCCGTAGACGTCCTGGGCGACGCCGAAGGCCGTCGCCAGCAGGCGTTTCCCGTCGGGCGACACGCCCCGAATAAAGATAGAACGACGATGGAGCATGTCCTGCGTGCTCGTGCGATGGCCGGCATCGTTGTGCCGCCAGAGGGGCTTCCCGTCCGCATCGAGAGCCATGAGGCTGCACTTGCCGCCGAGATAGGTGCGCCCGCGCTCAGGATCCTGGTGGAGCACCGGGCCGCCGGGCGGCACGCGGACCCGGCCCGGGAGCCCATGCGGGGGACTCTTCGTCCTCTCGACGAAGCCCTTGCCGAGGTCGAGGAGGTAGTCGTCGGACCAGAGGCGGAGGAAGGTCCGCTCGTCGCTGACTGGACGCAGCGCGCCGCTCCCCTGGAAGAAGACGCCGTTGCCGAGGCGGTTCGCGACGGGGCGGGCATGAAGAATCTTCCCCTCCTCGTCCAGGACGAAGAACGAGTCGCCGTAGGAATCGAGCGTGAGGAAGATGCGCCTGCCGCTGGGTGAGCAAGCCACATCCTTGATGCTCGCCCCAAGCCTCCCCTTGATCATGTCCTCGGGGGCGCCGGGCGGCCCACCTTGGGTGACGACGGCTGGGCCAGCGGCTGGTTTGGGCGCCTCACCGGGTTCCTCCCTGAGCGCGGCAAGGCAACGGATTGCCGCCTGCGCGCCGGCGGGGTCATTGCACCCGACGTAGAGCGCGTCGCACCCGCCCTGGAAGGCATCCCATACGTAGTGCAGGAAGAATCGGCCAGGGGACGGGAAGCTCTCCGATGGCCGGCGACGCAGGAATCGGTCGAGGTCTTCGAGCGCGCGGTTGTCCTTGGGGCCGCCGAACAGGACGGTGTCCCCCCCAACCCAGGTCCGCGGCCCATACTCATCGTAGCCGCAGAGCGGGTCGTCGAACTTGCGGCCCCAGAACGACAGCGGCACCCGCCAGGCAATCGCCTCGCCGCCGGACACCTTGCTGAGGAGTTCCTGGTCTTCCTTCGTCGGCTGCCAGCGCAGCGGCAGCTCGCGCACCTCTGCCGTGTCGAGCACTTTCACGCTGGCCTTGCGGCCGTGCTTCGCCAGGAGGGCGGCCATGGCCTCGGCGGCCGGCCGATACCGTTTCTGTCCCTCATCGAGAAGAACAAGGACCCGGCCGGGACGGCGCAGGAACTCCGCGATCTGCTTCCTGCCGATGATGTCGGGGGAGTCGCCCGATGGTGGCACCGCGCCAGCGGGCGAGAGCTTGATTACCTGCTCCGCCGAGCACCCCATTACGAGGTCCCGAATGGCCAGCTTGAGCTCGGTTTCCTCGCTCACCTCCGGCAGCGGGACGGCGAGGGAGCGCTCCGGCGACAGTGCGGCATACTTGTGGAACACGATGCCCAAACCGGGGCCGCCAAGTGTGACCTCAAAGGGCATGGGGTCGGGCAACGACGCGCCGGCCGCGTCCTCAAGCCAGGCGGCGACCTGAAGCTCCATCGAGGTCCGGGACGTCCTCAGCTTCATCGTCTTGGGTTCGCGCCTGGTGAGCAGGAAGATGCCGCCCTCCAGGCGAGTGAAGTCCAGCTCGACGGCGTTCCTTCCGCCCTTCTCCACCAGCTTGCAGGGCTTGCCGCTGAGGAGGTCGCGGACGTGCCAGCCCTTGTCCACGATCAGGTCGCCGCGGCGCGGCAGGGCCGCGTGTTGCCGCCATTTCCCCTCCACGGACATCGGGACGTAGGTTTCATTGACCACGAAGCAGCAGATGGATTCCTTCCCTGCTAGCGGGGAGATGAGGATCTCCCTGTCCGAGGTCGTCACGGGGAGGGCGGGCGCCTTCTCGAACGCCTTCAGAAGATGCGGCTCGCGGTGCTTGAGGAAGTTGGTCCACAGGTGGGCGAACTCCCATTCGCCATTCGGCCAGGCAAGACCCCAGCCGTTGTGCACCTGGTCCTTGTCGTAGGCGAAGCCGAGGTCCACGCCAGGATAGGACTCGGCGACGAGCCGGTCCTTGATGACGTATCCCCCACGCTTCTCGAACTTGGTGAACGCCTCCCGCACCGCAGCCGTCTCCTGATCGCCCACCGCCGCGAGGAAGAGAACCTTATACCGGTCGAGTTCCCCCCGCAGGACGTCCTCTTCGCCCAGGAGCATGCCGGGCCGGCGGAGGCGCGCCAGGTCGTGAAGGATCACGCTCTTCTGCTGCGGCCAGGCAGCCGTCTTCGAGAAGTACACGGCCACGTCGGGCAGCGGCCCGAGCGCGCGGAAGTACGCCCCGAGCCGCTGGAAGATGCGGAGGAGCTGCTCGTGGTCGCCCGAGAGGGCATCCCAGTCCGCGGGGAATGCAAAGCCGTCGAGGCCGCGGCCGGCGGCGCCGAATGCCGTGAGGATGCGCGCATGACGGCCAATCGTGGCGGTGACCATCTGGGCCGGCTGCCGCTGCGGGTTGTGGAGGTGGAGGAACGCCGGCGCGCGGAAGTGGCTCCACGGCGGACGGCCGTAGTCGGTGTAGTCCACGCTATCGCGGTGCGTGACGGTCGAGTAGGCCAGCGGCGGATAGGAGGCCCTGCCGCCGAGCCAGAAGGACGGGATGCCCGTGTGCGAGGTGAGGTCAGGCCGGACCGCGTTCGCGTCCGCAAGGTGCTGCCCGTACGCCGTGGGCAGGACGAGGCTCCAGGCGTCGTATTCCGCTTGCTTGCGAATGCTGTCGAGATGCTTCGGGTCGGGGTTCTTCTGCCCCTCGGCCTCGGCGCGCTCAGTGGCGCGCTGCGCGACCCACTTGCCCGCTTCCTGGTTCCGTCGCGCCTGATGGCCGTCGAGTGGCTTCGACTCCTCCCAGTAGCCGTGGGTCGTGGCATACCAGTTGAGGGTGATCCCCGCGAAGGCGGCCAGGTCAGCGTGCTTCTGTGTGAAGAGCGCGTTGCGCCGGCGAAGCCTGCTCAGTTCCTCCGGCAGGGTGTGCTTGGGGTTCCACTCCTCGTGGTGGAGCATCACCGGCATCTGGAGGACCGAGCGCTTGCCGCAACGGGCCAGCGTCATCAGCCCAATCTCGTCCTCGGAGGGTCGGATGAACTTCTCGAGTGCAGGCCCGGCAGGACAGCTTGAGAAGGAGGCAAGGGCAGCGTCCAGCCCGCTGCGCGCGTGGTCAGTGGCCGGTTCGAGACCCGGCTCGTCTGCCCCAGTGCCCTGGCTGTAATATGTGGTGATCGGCGAGCCCGCGTCCATCCGCGTCTCGCCGAACGGCGCGTAGGAGTTCAGCCCGAAGTCCGACACAGGCTCACGCGGGTAGACGAAGAAGTGGGCGGGGTAGCTGATGATCGTGTCGGGCCGAACGCTCAAGTGGTAGAGCCCTGGTGCCAGGGCAGACGTGTCGAGGCGCGTGTGCCCGGTGAGGAGCGGCTCCCTGGTCTCCCCCTCGCGAGCGACCACCCTCTCGAAGCGGGTCCCACGCAGCACAACCTCGAACTCCCCCACGGGCTTCGCTTCGCCCGGCGTCCGAACCGTCCAGTAGATGTCCACCTGCTCGCCACGCACGAAGCCTGCCCGGTTGCGGCACGTGTAGAGGGAGATTGTGGCTGGCGACTTCCGGTCGGTGACGAGGAGCAGTGCAAGCGCGCATTCGTCCAGAGGGCCTTTCCCCGCGAAGACCAGTTGCCACAGCCCAGCGTCCACGGCTGCGGGCAACTCGCATGAGAATGCACCATCGCCGGCGGCCCTGAGCGTCGCGGGCACGGCCCCTTTCCGTCGGTACAGGGGAACAAGACGGCAATCAAGCTCCATTGGGGGCTTGGCGCCTCGCCCTATCGGCATCAGGCGGCAGCGATACTGGGCGCCCGGGGGAGCAATGAACTGCCCCGTCTCGAAGAGGTAACCCGCGCCCGAAGCGGCGTCGAACATCACGACCTTGTGCGGGAGGGCATCGAAGGTACTCGGGAGGGACACCAGATGCGCCTTACCCTTCTCGACGGGGAAGGCGATGGGGATTGTTGCTTGACCGGGTGGCGCGGCGACGGGGAACATCGCCGAGCCTTTCGGGCACAGGGGCAGGTGAGGGTGTCCAACCACGGCCATGACGGTCCTGGCATCCAGCCTGCGCGTTCCGACGAGGCGCGTCGGCGGCGCGGGAGGCAGCTTGAGGTGCAACTCCGCATCGCCCACCAGCTCCACCTGCCCCGCCTCCACCAGGGTCACCTTGCCCCGCGCGTCGAGCGAGAAGGGCACGCCGTTGAAGCGATATGGCTTGACATCCGCGGTCGGAGCAAGGTACAGGGTGATGCGGCGGAAGCGTGGGCCGTCGCTCGCCTCTCCCCCAATCTTCTCGCGCTTCTGCTTTTCGGCATCCTCCACCGGCTTCAGCACGCCCCCCAGCAGATCGCTTCCCTCATACGTCAGGGTCATGGGGGCGGCGAACGACCGCTCCCCGTCGAACGCGCGGAGGGTTACCGGCCAGCAGGTCAGTTCGAGGAGGCTACGGTCGGCGTGGACAGTGACGCGGGGGTCGTCAGAGCTCAGCCTTCCACGTTCGAGCACGAAGCGGATGTCGCCGGGCGTCAGCGTGTGCTTGCCCTCGTGCAACTCCACCTCCGCCACAGAGGGGCGGCTGATGCCGGGGACAACGGGCGGCCCCTCGACGCCCAGCTCCTTGAGGAGCTTCTCGGCGGCGTCAAGTCCCTCGGCGGCTCCCTCTCGCGGTTCCGCGCCCCATGCCCTGTCCAGGAGGTCGCTCCTATAGTCCAGGATCGGTGTGTTACCCACGCGGGTATTGAAAGGCCACGTGACCACCACCCAACCGCTGTAGGGCGATCGCCGAATCTCATGAGCCCCCTCCAGCGAGACGAGCTTGCCGTCTCTCTGTGTAACCAGACCGATCGTGATCTCCCCGCACTGCGCGGCGCTACAGAGCAACGACCATACCACAACCAGCAGCGCCCACGCCGGATGCACGAGCAGTGTCACGATCCGCGTTGTCATGGCCACGCCTCCTTTGAAGTTTACCGGCGCTCACCACACGGCCACCGTTCTCTGGCGAACGGTGACCGCGTGAGTTCGCTTACGGCTTCTCGATGGTGAACTCGCAGCGCCCTTCCGGCAGCTCGATGGCGAGGAGGCCGTTGGGCGAGTTGAGCTTTTCGCGCTTGCCGTTCAGGATGAGCACGAGATCGCTGGTCCACTCCCGCCCGAGGAGGAGGTAGATGCCGCGCGGCGGGCCGTCCGCGGTGCCTGTGAATCCCGTGGCGGTTTGTGCGAGCGACACGGGGCCTTTGCCGAAGACGCCGATCTCGCGGCAGCGGATCTCCATGCCGTCCGCCAAGGAGACGCTGACGCGGCCGTCGCGCAGGCGGGCGACGCCGCATTGCCCGGTGAAGCGGAAGCCGTCCGCCTCGGCCGCGGTCGCGCCGGCGGCGGCGACGACGTAATCGACCGCGCGCCCCCCCGGGGAAGTCAGCCGGAACGCGTTCGGCGCATCGAGCATTTCGACGGTCGGCGGCGCCATCTCCTTGTCGCGGGGGTAGATCACCACCGCCCAGCTCCGCCCGGCCGGCTGGCGGGCGGAGAGGGCCCAGGCGTACTGCCCGCCTTCGCCCTTCGTGATGGGCGAGACCGCGATCTCCGGCGCCGTCGGAGAGAGGAAGATCAGATCGGTCGCCACACCATAGTTCGGCGAACCGATGGGCGGCAACAGCACCCAGTTTGCCTTCCCGCCCGCGCCGGGCTGCGGCTTGCCGCAGAAGACGGGGAGGTTGAACTGGCTGGCCGCGGGACCGTAGACGATGTCCTGTAGCACGAAGTAATCGGGCACGTCGAGCGTCGGCGACTTCACCAGCAGCACTTGCCGCCGGTTGCCGTTGCGCGTCATCCCCGGCTCCGGCGGCCCGGGCAGGAACGGCCCTACCGGGATGTCGGCCGCCACGAAGTCGGCCAGCGGGCTGGTCCGGAACTCGATGACCTCCCCGCGGCGGTGCGTCTTCCCGTCGGCGAAGCTGATGATCGGATGCCAGTCCTCCCGACCGCAACTGCCCGGGTCATCCGGGTGCAGCGCGTCGAGGATGATGGGGACCCCGCGTCCGAACAGGTGGATGGCGCCTTCATCGGGTTGATGGTGCGAGTAGATGCGGCTGGCCTTGATGGCCAGGAAGGTCTCCTTGTCGGACGGGAAATGGTTGCGCAGGATGGCGCCTAACCCCCGCAATCGCCGGCTCTGTAGCACGGGCACGCGCGGGGCGACGGTGGGATCGGCGACGAGCAAGTGCGGCATCACGCCCATCTCGATGGTTGGTTTTGCGGCCCCGGCTTCCCGCCATGCCCAGGCGGACTCGGCGGCGAGCTGCGGTTGGGCATCTCTCAGAAGCCCGGTCTGGCCGCCGAGTTCCGTGACCTCCCTGTTGTTGAAGCCGTGGTCACCGAAGGGCGGGATGCGGCGCCGGCGGTCCTCCGGCTTGATCGGCGTAGGAGCGGCATAGGATGCTAGCTTCGGCTGGGGTGGGGTGAGCAGCTCGATCCAGAACCGGCAGGCCGCCAGGTAGCGCGGGTGCGTGGCGGCGTCGAAGATGCCGTTGTGCTTGAGCGCCCCCAGCAGCGCTGTGAGCTGTCTCCATGTCCAGAGATAGTAGTTAGCGATGTTCTCCTCGCCTGCCCCGTCCGGGCTGATGTAGTAGGTGAACTCCTTGGCCAGCTCGCCCAGCGTGTATTGCATCCACTGCTTCGAGTTCGGATGGTCGGGGAGCACCAGCGCCATCAGGCCCACGGCGAGATACAGGTCGCTGCCGAAGTTCGCCAGGTAGGAGGTGCGCCCCTGGTTCCAGGCATACTGCCAGTAATCGCCGTCGATGAGCGCTGAAGTGAGGAAGGCCATCTCCCGACGCGTCTTGGCAACCTGCGCCGGGTCCAGCGTGCGGGCATTGTAGTCGAGCGCCTCGGCGACGCCCCGCATCGGGCGGGCGATGGAGATGCTCTGGACGAAGCCGCTGTATCCGACCCGGAGCAGCAAGTCCACCATGTTCTCGCCGGTGTGAGCGCCGACACTTCCCACGGTCTTTGCGCCGCCCTGGCCGGTCAGCAATGCCTTCACCTGCGGCAGGTAGGGTTTGAACGGCTCGTGCGCCTCGATGCGTTTCCGCAACGCTTCCGCCTGTGCGGGTGAGAAGAACAGGCGCGGTTGCCCGGGGAGCTTCTGCTCCCAGTCCAGGTGCCAGTCCTTCACTTTGTTCAGCGGCAGGTCGCAGACCTTGGTGCGGAGATACGCCAGATAGGGATACGCCGTCCCGGAGCCGCCGGGATACCGCAACTTGGTCCCTTCCCGCTTATCGCCGACGGCCAGCAGCCAGTGCCGCACGGCGCGCGCCATGGGGATGCGATAGTAGGCGTGCTCGCCCGGCTCGTCCACGAAGTGGACCTCCGCGTTAACGCCCGGGGTGAGGTGATGCGGGTTGATGGAGGAGTCGGGATACTCCCAGTGGGCAGCATCCCGTCCCACGATAGCAATCAGGTCGTTCTTCTTCTCATCGGTGGAGTAGGTGCCGAGCCACGGGGCATCAACGGAGGGGAAGACCGGGCGAATCGCCGTCCACACCTTCACCGCGTCATGCTTGAGCGGATCCTGGGCAAAGGAGTAGCTGAACGTCGCGGGGGTATAACAGATGTCGGGGTCGAAGTTCTCCTTCATCAGGATGCGGAGCTGATCGGCCACGCCCCAGCGCGTATAGCACTTGCCGTGAGCCATATGTCCCCCGGGTCCGCACAACGGGTGGGGCAGCTCCGCCAGGCGCAGGTGGAAGTTGTTGCGCTCCGTGACGTAGGCGTAGGGGTGGTCCACCACCATTCTCAGCTCAAGCTCGTAGAAGCGGCCGCCATCGAATTGAAAGCGCACGCGATAGAGCTTCCACAGCGGCCCCTGCTCGACCAGCTCGCCCTTCCAGCCCAACAGCTTCGCGTCCGTGACGAAGCGGCTGGTGGCCCGCCACACGCCATCCGGCCCCCTGAAGCCGCGGAATGGGCCAGGCACGGTGGCTGCCTCCACCGGCGGATCGAAGCGTTGCTCGCCGGCAAGACGCACGCTGAACAGGCCATTAGTAACCTCAAACGTCTCGGCCTTCAGGTCGGTTTCCTTCAACGCGGCGGCGGGCTGGGCCGCGCCGGTGAAGGCGCCGGGATCCCAGAGCACCGTATACGTGCGCGCCCCCTGGGCGGGCAATTCATCAACGAAGAACGCGATGACGGCCGCCTTGACGAATTGTCGTTTCTCATCGTGGAAGGCGACCCCCGAGAGCTGGAAAGGCAGTTCATTTCCGCGCTCCATATCGTACAGCCGGATCGAACTCAGCGTGGCCTGCTTCGCCGGGAAGTCCAGCGTATAGGTAACAAGCTCATCAACCCATCGGTGATTGAGCACATCCGTGAGGCGGATGTCGCGCGAGAATTGCCGGGGCTTGCCATCGTCAAGCTTGGGGGGGTCCGCCAGCGCGGGCAGCGCCAGGCATAGGTAAGCAGACACCAGGATCGTCCGGGTGCAATTCATCTCCTTCTCCTTCGATGTGGCACGAGTGCGCCGCCACTCACGCCATGGAGCGGCTCATCGTGCCACTTCCACCAGTTCCAGATCGTCGAACCATGCCGTGCCCGTGCCCTCGACGCACAGCTTGATGAGCAGGAACGGATCATCCGGCGAAGGGGTGAAATCGACTTCCAGCCGGGTCCATTCGTGGCCGCCGGTGAGTTTCTCCGTCCTGCGCGTCGCCTTGACGTCCTCCCAGTTGAAGAAGACGTCATCCACCTGCAGGTAGGCGCCGCCGTCCTCCAGCCCCTGCGTCTTCACCCACGCCGCCAGGCGGTAGCGTTTGCTCGATTCGCCGTAGATGGCCGGGCCGCCGCCAATGGGCGATGCGGGCTTCACCTTGCCAGGCCCCAAGCCGCCCAACGCGATCGACTTCTCCCCCGAATGCGCGACCCCCTCAGTCGCGCTAATACCAGGCTGCCAGATCGGTCCGTTGTACATCTTGCCACGGGGCACGGAGGTCTCGAAGTCGTTCACCTTGTTCTGAAGGAACCCGGCCATCCCCGACTCGCCGGTGGCCGGACTGGTGTAGACGGCCATCGCTTCCAGTTCCCGCGCAACGGCGCAGGGCAGGGACAGGAGTCGGTACTTCGCCCGCAGATGATACAGCCCGTCGGCCTCCTTGGCCTGGGGCGCTTTCATGACGATGTGCTGGTCGTACCACTGGCTGCACGTGGCGAAGAAGACGGGGCCGCTGGTCTCGATCATTTCCACGAACGGGTTCATGTCTTCTTCGGTCACGAAACCGACAAAGCCGCCCGCTTCAACCTGGTCCACGGGGATGTGGACTGGGTTGTGATGGACGAAGGTGATCCGGCCGTCCGCAAGCCGCCCCCGGACCGTTTTCTGCCATCTCTTGTGGTCATCGCGCGAATCGGACACACCTCCGGCCAGGAGGTTGTTGAACTCGATCTCCTTCGGCTCGGGCATGGCGAGGTGGCTGGTGCAGTACAACACGTAGCCCAGGCGATCGTCCCACACCAGACGATATTCGTTGCTCCCGGTGTAGCCTCCCTTGTGGCCCTGTTCGGTCTTGAACTCCAGCGAATCGCCCCGCTCCTTCGTAAAGGTGAGCTTGAACGACGTGAAGGGCGGGACCTGCGTGTGGTAGCCGTACATCTGCAATTGTATCCTCGCCCCAATCAGGTTCGCCCAGTGGTAGATCTGGGGAATCTCGTACTTCGCCCCCTTGGCGACGTTGGGGGAGAATCGGAACAGCTCGACATGATTCAGCCACGTCGTGACCAACCCGATTCGCTCGTCGCCGTCGCAGATGTAGAACCACTGCTTTCCCTTGGCCTCGGGACGCAGCTGGACGGGCTGGACGGGCTCCAGGCGGAACGCAGGGGCGTGCTTCATCCTCGGCAGCGCCGCGAAGGCCTTGGACTTGTCCAGAATGTTCTGAATCTCCCCGGCGGAGGCGCGGGACGACCCGCAGGCCAGGGCGATCAGCCCGCCCATCACGAAGGCCCAGGTGCTGACGTTCGACATTTCCTTCTCCTTCACGAAGCACAATTGGTTAACCCGCCAACGCAACATACCGAAGCTCTCCAGTTCTTCACGGCGCAGTGCGAACGCAGCGAAAGCCGGAAGATCCATAGCCGTGGCCCACACGGTGCGACGTGCTCACGGGGTGGCTATCCATCGCTCCGCCGCGTTGCCCTAAGCCCTCCCAGCCCGCGGGCTGGGCCAAGGTGCCGTCCCCGTGCGTGCCCGCGAAACGACGTCCCCGTTTCCGCACCTCGTCCCAGGGACCGGCCAAGTCGCCCACGATGACCACCTCCTCCCACAGATTGCCGGTCAGATCCAGGATCCCCCAGTACGAGGCGCCCGCCGCGACACGTCCGCTGTCCGGCGTGGCGAAGGCCCCCACGCGCAGCGGCCCGTTGATGGCGTTGAGGGCATACATGCGGTATTGGCTAACTTGCATTATCGTTCCGCCCCACGCCGCGTTGCCGCGCGTCGCGTCGGGCCCGTTGCCTCCCTCCCATACGACGTGTTCGTCAGGCCTGCCGGGGTTCCGTAGCGCGTAGCCGTCGCGCGAGGGTTTCTCGGAGTTCGAGCCGGCGATTCTTGCCGTCCCCCAGGCGTATTCGCCGGGCACCGGCTTGAGCGGCCCGCGGCAGGCCTTCTCGTACTCCAGTTCCGTCATCGGCCGCAACCCGGCCCAGGCCGCGTAGAACACGCCGTTGCACCCCCCGTGCGGCCCACCGGTGACAGTGATCTGGTGGTGGTGGCCCGCGCCATGCGCCACGTGGGGCGTATCGGTCGCGTACACCGCCGGCGTGGCGGGTTTGCCGCCAGTCCCGGGTATGTCCGGAACCGCGATTTTGATCCCGTTCCTGAACTTGCTGGCGTCCCCTGCTTGACACCCTGCGTTCAGAGGCGTGCCGGCCGCGACGGGGCCTTTCCTGCCTCTCTTGTCCAAGCGGCTCTGCTGCTCGCAGTTGAGTGTGTTGAGGAAGTCCACATGCTGCCCCTGCGTGATCTCGTGCCTCATGCAGTAGAATGCCGCGTAACCCTTCGGGAAGCGTGCCGGAAGCGTTTGCGTCACGACGCTGGTGAAGTCGTCAGCCAATCTCACCCCGAGGCCGTCGCGGTTGCCCAGGTTCCTCTTGCTCTCGCCGCCCAGCGTGAGCGCATCCTCGCCTTCGATGCGGAAGGGATCGGTCGTATCGCCGGCCGAGAACTGGGCCACCGCGGGGGCCGTCGAGCCGTCGCCGGCCCAGAAGGCACACTGCGGCACGTAGACCATCTGGATGGCGAAGACCTTGAGGTCGGCGGCGCCGGGGTCGGCCACGCCGTCCGCGCCGTGCAGCCAGCGCAGCGTCACGCCCTTCCAGTCGTTAGCGCCGTGACCGGGGGCGTCGCGGTAGACGAACGCCCCGAGGCCGCGTTTGCCGTCGTCCGTCAGGCCGACGTCGAGCGCCGCTCCGCCGGGAACCTTGTGGTCGGCCTTGTTCGTCGAGAGCGTCGCGTGCGAGTAGCCGTCGGCGCCGGGCTTACGGAACTTGACGAACACCCAGGCCGCGTCCCAGCTTTCGAGCTTCAGCGTGCCCTTTCCGCCGTGCTGCTCCTCGGGCACCTCCCAGGCCGCCCGCCAGGAGTGGTCCCAGGCGAGGTCGAACGTGACGGAACTCTGTCCGGTGGCGGGGCCGTCAGAGCGGCGCACATTGGCGATCCGGACGGGGTCGGCCTTCCCCGTGCCCCGGAACCGCGCCTCCGCATCGTCGCCCGCCGGCGCGCCCGAGGCGCCCGCCAGCAGCAGGACGCAGGCGATCACACCCGCTCCGCCGCGCGTTGCCGTTGCATCATTCGTTTCCTTCTTCATGGTGCGTTTCCCTTGTGCAATCCCCAATCACTGCCCTACTTGCTTCGGCGCCGTGCGCACGGCGCGCCATGGGGAGGGGTGTGACGCGGCGTATTGGCATTCGTAAACGTCCCACGTGCGCGCGCCGCGCGACGGGGGTTTCCGTTCAGGCTCCCCGCCGGCCGCGTAGCGGCGGTCCGACAAGCGCGCGCTGGCCCCAGTCCTGCCACAGGAGCGAATCCCGGCGCCGACGGCATCGTCCTGCGGGCAGTCCGCGGGCAGGACCGGCGTGCCGAGGCCGTGCGTGCCCCTGAACCTGCGTCCCGCGGCATTGCCGACCGTTACCGTGCGCTCGCCGTCGCGGTCGTGAAGGAGCGGCCAGAACCAACTGTGGAACGGGATGTTCCAGTACGACGGGCCAACCTCGTCCGGCTTTGGCTCGCGCGGCCCGCGCACGGCCTTCTCCCACTCCAGCTCCGTCATGGGGCGCAACCCCGCCCACGCCGCGAACGCCGCGCCGTCTGCCCAGGAGATGCCCCTGGCCGCACCGTCTTTGCCGGAATAGGTGTAGTTCGGGGACTCCCCGGAGCGGATGACCGTTTCGGGTCCAGGATAGCGCGCCTCCGCCTGCGCCGCGCTCAGGGTGTTCAGAAAGCCGGCGTATTGAACACCCGTAATGTGGTACTTCATGCAGTAGAAGGCCGAATAGCCGTTGGGGAACGACGCCGGAATCTCGCCATTGTCCTCCGGCTGGGCGCCCTTCCTCGCCCAAAGCCGGCCTTTCTGCCGTCCGGTTGGAATCGCGCCGGCGCTGGTGACCCGGTACGGCTGGGTGTGCTGGCTGCCGTCGGTGTACATGTAAAATCCATTCAGCTCCGCCCCGCCCGAGCCGAGGTAGAACGGCCCCTCGGCCACATACACCATCTCGATCCCGAATGCCTGCATGCGCACCTTCACATCCCTCGTGACGCCCTTGTTGGCCGTGAAGTCCCAGACGGCCGTGACGCCGCGCGCCGCCAGCTCGCCCTTGCCCTCCGCCGCCCGCCGCACGAACATGCCGACGAACCCGTCGTCGCCGTCGGGCACGATGAAGTCCAGCGGCGTGCCGCCTTCTACCTGGCCGTAGCCCGCCGGGTTCAGCACTTTGTCCGCCGCCAGGCGGACAGGCTGCCAGTCCGACTTGTCGTCGGCCCGCACCTTGAAGAACACCCAAGCCGCGTCGTGGTTCGTCTTGTCGCGCCAGGATTTGTCCCAGGCGATATCGAACCGCACGGTCGCCGTCCGCGCATCGCGCGGGGCGACGGTCACGTTCTCGATCCGCAGCTTGTCCGCGCGTGCCGCGCCCTCGCCCAGCAGCAGACCGCAGGCGATCGCAACCGCGCGCGCAGATGTCAAGGTGTACCCGTTGCCTGACCGATTCATGACGTGTTCCTTTCGTCTTAGTGCCGCATGGCTTCGCGATAGTATTTCTCGTTCTCTGCCGCTACCTTCTCGGCGTCTTCGGTGAATTTGCTGCGGTCGTAGGTCATCAGACCGTTGCGCTCCGTCTCCACGTCGCTGATCTGGGTCCACACGAAGCCGCTGACACCGGGGTCCTTCACGAACGGCGCGTATTTCTTGCAGGTGTTCAGGTACTTTGCGTACCCATACTCGCCAATAACGGCTGCCCTCTCCGGTTCCGGCTTGGGTGCTTTCAGCGAGCCGTAGCAGTGGAAATCAACGATGTGCCCGACGCCGACGTCGAAGGGGTTCTTCCCCTGATTTGGCCCGCCTCCGGCGCCGCTTTCGTGATTGATCAACCGCGTCGGGTCCATGGCCATGGCTTTGGCGGTCACGTCTTTCAGGTCGAACCACTTCTTCTCGATAGGGCGGTCGTCTTGCGCTATCCCCCATCCCTCGTTGAAGAGCACCCACGACACGATGGAGGGATGATTGAACCGCTGGTCGATCATCCGTTCCATCTCGATCAAGAACTGCTTCCAGTTCTCTTCCCTGGAGACCGCGTGAGTGGCGCTCGGCATGTCCTGCCAGACGAGGAGGCCGAGCTTGTCGCACCAGTAGTACCAGCGTTGCGGCTCGATCTTAACGTGCTTGCGGCTCATGTTGAATCCCAGCCGCTTGATGGCTCCAACGTCATAGCGCAGCGCCTCATCGGTCGGCGCGGTCAAGTTGCCGTCGGGCCAGTAGCCCTGGTCCAGGACGCCGTTTTGCACGATGAACTTGTTGTTGAGCATCATACGCGTGATGCCCCTATCGTCCTTTCCGAGAGCACTCTTGCGCATGCCGAAATAGCTCTCGACCGAGTCCTTCGAGGAGTCGATGCGGACCTTCAGCCCGTAAAGGAACGGATCGTCGGGCCACCAGAGCTTCGCGTTGGGGATCGGCAGGCGGATGGGCGTGCCGGGCTTGCCGCTCGCCTCGGCGACCTTCTTGGCGCCGTCAAACACTTCGGCGTGAACGGCGGCGGCGGAGTCGGCGCCGCGGACGGAGACCGTCAACAGCAGTTCGCCCTTGTCAACGTCCGGGAACATCTTCAGCCCTTGGATGCTGGTCTCGGGAACTGGTTCCAGCCAGACCGTTTGCCATATCCCGGTACACGCGGTGTAATGAATGCCGCCCCCTCTCTTCGTTTGCTTGCCCTGCGGATATTGGTTTAAGGTGGGATCCCAGACGGCAACGACCAACCGGTTCTCTTCCTTCTGGTTCAGCGCGTCGGTAATGTCGAAGGAAAACGCGTCATATCCACCTCTGTGTGTCCCCAGTTCTTTCCCGTTGAGAGAAACGGTTGCTTCCCAGTCTACGGCACCGAAGTGCAGCAGGATCCGCTTGTCTTTCCATTCGGTCGGCATTTTGAAGAAACGCTGATACCACAGCCGACTGTCGCCATACTGCCTCCCCTCGAAGCCGTGGATCGGTTTGCCCACACCGGAGAGCGGCGCCTCGATCGGGAAAGGCACAAGGATCTTCCCTTGATAGGACGCGGGAAGTTTCACGTCTTTGGCGACAACCGCGTAGTCCCACAGCCCGTTGAGATTCATCCAGTCCTTTCGGACGAGCAGGGGGCGTGGGTATTCCGGCAGGGCCTTTTCGGGCGAGACGTCCTTCGCCCATCGGGTCAGGGGAAACGCGCCGGGAACCGGTTCATACTCTCTCCTGTCCGTGTCGGCCGCCCATGCGTCCAGCGCCATTATGAATGCCATTGCAGCGAGCAGGTTTCTCACTTGCCATTCTCCTGATCGAGTTCCAGTCATCGTTGGCTCCTTTCGATTGTTCCCGAGGCGAAATCGCCCTTACCTATGGAGGGCGCGCAGCCGTTGGGGCGATTGAGAACCGCCCCCGCTAGTCTGCTCCCGCGCGGCGCGGTCCTTTCTGACCCAGCAGCAGCCGCAGATACAGCGATCGTCGCGCCCGCAGGTGCCGGCAATGTCGTGGTACTTCGGCGGGGCAACCGAGCCCTCGACCAGCTTGAGCATCTCTTGCCAGCCGGGGTCGCTCTTGCCGGAGAACGCCCCCTGGGCGACCTGGCCCCAGCCGCCGGCCGCCACCGGCAGCGGCGCCATCAGCACGCGGCTTTCGGAAGGATTGGCCACGTTCGCCAGCGCGGCATACGGCTGCCCGGCCAGTTCCGCCCCGAACCGCTTGGCGATCGCCTCGCGCAGCAGTTTCTCGCCCTCGCGCGAGGGCGGCTGCATCTCGATGCGGTTGTGCGAGTAGTCGCCGTAGAGCTGGGCGTTCACGTCCAGCCAGTCCACGACCCGCTGAAAACTTTCACGGTCCAACTCGACCCGCTTCTTGCCCTCCTTGTCCGGGTGGCCGTCCAGGAGCATCTTGGCCAAGGTCCCGCCATGGGCGAAAAAGTCCTTGGGCCGGCTGGGATTAGTCTCCTCGCCCACGAACTTCACGCGGCCCGAGGCGATCAGCGATCTGTAGCTGAGTTCCTGCCCCGCCTGCCCGCCCAACGAGCCCAGCAGGTTGACGTCCTTCTCGACCTTGTCCAGGCCGTGGCAGGAGATACAGTACCGGTCGAGCACCGGCTGCACGGTCCGCACGAAGCTGAATCCACCTTCGTAGCTCGGGCCGACGGGTGGAGCGATCGGCTCCACCTTGGCCTTGGCCAGGGCCGTGGAAGGCGGGGCGGAATTACGCGGCTCGTGGCAGCCGATGCAGGATGCGTGCTCGCCCGGCTGCAGGTACACCAGGCTCCGCATGGTCATCACGGCCATCCCGTTCTCATCCAGCAACTGGAGTTGGAATGGGGTGCAGGCGGGCGCTTCGAAGGCCACGGAACCGTCCGCTTGCACCGGGACCGTGCCCAGGATCCGCTTGACGATCTCCAGGGGATAGTTCCGGCCGTCCGGTTTGGCGGTCGGCTGGCTGATGATCTCGTTGACCCGCAGGCGCTTGATCGAGCCGGGCTCGAGCGGGTGCGAGCATTGGTACACGTCCTGGATGTAGAACACGCCCGTCTTCTCCGACTCGCGCCCGGCCACGGCCGAGGGCATGGCCGGCGGCATCGGCCGGGGCCGGAGCGGAATGGGGTCGAAGCATGAAACCTTCGGGTCGCTGTAGATCAGCTCGCGCCCACCGAGCACGTCGACCAGGTACACCGCGTATTGGTGGCCATGTTGGTAGGCGCAAAGGAACAGTTCCTCGCTGATGGGCCACGGGGTGGCGGCCCGGCCGCCGGGGTATTTCGTGACAGGAAGGTCGTCGGAGAGCGGCATGGCCGTCGGCGTGATGCCGGGCGGCACGCCCGACTCGGGGAACTTAAGCTCCGGAGTGATCCAAGTGAGCGGCGCGCCGTGGTCCTGCCCTCTGCGCGGGTCGATGACGATGAGCGTGCCAAGGGTCTGGCCGTGGTGCGCAGCCGCCGTGGCCACCGTCTTGTGCGTGCCGGGCACCGGCTGCGCCTCGCCGATCAGACACGGCGCCCGCGAGTTGTTGCCGTAGTAGTGGGCCGTCTGCGTGCCGTCCGGATGCATGACCCACAGGCTCTGGAAGGCGCTTAAGCTGCGGTTGATGTAGTCCCAGCGCGCGTAGACGAGCGAGCCGTCGAAGAGCACCGCTGGGCCCCATTCGTTCGCCTCGTTCAGCGACAGCGGCCGGATCCTCGTGCCGTCCAATTCGCCTCGGTAAAGCGTGTAGGAAGGCACATAGCGCAGGCCGTGGCACCGGCCGAACTGCTGGCTCCGCGTGGAAATGAAGGCCATGCCGCCGTCGGGCAGGTAGCACGGGTCGGTGTCCTCGATGAGCGCGGTCTGCCGTCCCCTCTGGCCGACCATCGGGTCCGCGGCCGTGCCCGTGACCTGCCGGACCTCGCCGGTCTCGAAGGAGTATTCGTAAATGTAATACCCGCGGTGGCGCGCACCGGAATGCTCGGAGGTGGTAAGCCAGTAGAGGGGCATCCTTATGGGCACGTCGCCGTCGCGCGCACTGGAATGGTCGGCGAAGGCGAACAGCACGCGTTTGCCGTCATAGGAAAGATCGGGATGGATCGTGCCGCCCCGCGGCAACTTCCCCGCCAGCAGGACCGTCTCCCGCGGATTGTCCTTCCAGTCCTCCAGCACGACCAGGCCCGGGGCCTCCTGGCTGTGACGGCCAAAGTACTGATCGCACATGTGCTCGGGCAGGAAGCCCGAACGCTTGTTGATCAGGAGCTTGGGGAAATCCAACGCCGGGTGGGAGAGGACGATCTTGCGCCGCAGATTGCAGGCGCGGACGTAGAGCGCTTCGCCGTTGGGATTGCCCTGCGAGTCGTCGAGTTGCTTTTCCAGCGCCGCCAGTTCCGCGGCCATTTGCGGGCGCGGGGCCGCACGCTCGACCATCACCAGCGTCTTGCGCGCCAGGGCCAATCGCCTCTTGATGTGCTGCGCGTAGAACAGGTCGCGCACGGCCTTCAACTCCGCCACGCTCTTGCACCGCTGGGCAATTTCCTGCGCGGCCTGCTTCTGCCCGGCGCCGCAAGCGCCGGCATAGCGAGTGGCCAGCTCGGCCAGGTCGCCCCGTTTCCAGTCGGCCCTCCAAATGACCGACGCCTCAAGTAGCTGCTGGCGGGACTCGACCGGCGACGGGAACGCCTCGGCAACCGCGACCACGAGCGACTGGCGCGCGGCCACCGCCTTGGCCGCGACTTCCGCCAGCGAGCGACACTGGACCCAGAATTCCGCTTGCCGGACTTCCTTCTGGCTCCGCGCGCCCAGCCAGCCTTCGAGCCACTCGGCCCGGCCGTCCAGTTCGACGCAGATTTCCAACTCCCGCATCGTGAAGCCCGTGGCATACTTCTGTTGCCCCCAGACGATCGGCTGCCAGCCGTGGCTCCCTTCGCTGTGCCGGAACTCGTCGTTGCGGCCGCCGGTGACGAGCGCCTTGGCCAACGGCAGCGGAACCGCCTTGCCGTCGCGCCCGACCAGTTGCGGCTCGCCCAGAAAGGCATCCACCTGGCCGGCGCAGCCGAGGTAGAGCTGCTTCAGCCCCGCGACCCGCACCTTGATCTTGCGTGGCTCCTGCTGGCTGCTCAACTCGATGCGAAGCGGCTGAAACGCCCTCAGCACGGGATCGGCCTGGCGCTCGGCCTCGGCCTGGCGCTCGGCCGCGGCCTCCTGCCCGACCAGGGCCTCGCGGGACGCCAGCATCGTCTCCCACCAGGTGTCCCTTGGCTGTAGGGAAGCTGGGGCCTCGGCCTTCCTGGTGCGCTCGGTAGCCGCCTCGCCAGCGGCAAGCCCGAGGAACAACATGCTCGTCAGAACAACCCATCGCGTGGAGATCATGGAAGCCTGTCCTTTCTACTTGCCTTCCTGTTCAGTCCCCCGCGCGGGTGGCGCTCTGGACTTCCGTTTGTTTGTCTCTGACTTCTTCCAGCATCACGTCGTCAAACCAGGCCAGGCCCTGGCCGTCCACACAAATCCGAACGACCAGGAACGGATCATTGGGCCCCGGCTTTATTCCAGCCCCACCCATTTGCGAGGCAATGAGGCCGGGATAGCGGGACGGTTGGCGATCTCGTTGCCTGTGGCCCAGCGTGGCCCCGGGCGGGGGAACTTCCAGGTATCGCCCAGCTCGATGGCGCCCAGGTCCGGGGCCTTGCCGCGGGCCTCGTGGTAATAATCCTTGCCGGCGGCGCCGGCATCCACGGCCGGACTGTTGGGACGGAGGTTGAAGTCAATCGGGTTCCAGGGCGTGAACGGCAAGCCCTTGAGGTGCATCACCTCGGGCATTTGTGTGGGCTCGAGATTGATCCCGCAGTAGAGGTTGTGGCGGCTGGGGACAAACCCCGGCAGCTTCCAGTCCTGCGGGTGGGCGGCGTAGAAGATGTTGTTTTCCAGGACCATGTTCTCGTAGCGGTGGTCGCTGCCGCACCACCAGAGCGCATCCCGCGTGTGGACCATCGTGTTGTGGATGATCCGCGCGCCCTGGGTCGGCAGAGCGCTGCCCCAGGGGCTGCCGAACTTCATCAGCGCGCCGTACTCAAGGCCGTTCTCCCGGGAGACGTAGAGGATGTTGTGGTCGATGGTCAGTCCCCCGCCCATCACCGGCGACAGGGCCAGCAGGCACAGGCCGTCCAGGATGACGTTGTGATACACGCGGAGGTTCATCGCCGTGGTGCTGTCGAACTCGATGGAGTCGTCGCCGCAGTTCTGGATGAGGTTGTAGGCGACCTCGCTGGCGTCGGCCGGCGAAATGGTGCCGTTGCCTCGCGGCTCCAGGCCGTCGTTGGCGGACTCGTACAGCCAGTTGTGGCGGCAGACCGATCGCGGCCCGCCGAAGTTCAGGTACACCGCCGCAAGATTGCAGTGGTACAGCCCACCCCAGTACTTCTGGCTGCGACGGACCCATTGGTAGGCGGGGTAGCAACTGAACTCGCAATATTCCACCGTCAGGCCGCGGGAAGTGCGGTTGGCGCCGCCGATCGGGCGGGGCGAGCCGCGCGGCGGAACCGCCACCCAGTCGGGCTGTAGAACACCCATGTGCGCCCCGGTCATGTAGCAGTCGCGGACCGTCACCTCATCGCCATGGACGACCACCGCGGCTCCCACGCCCAGGTGCAGCCGGAGGCCCTCGATGGCCACGTAGTCGGCCTTCACGATGATGTTGGCCAGCGTCTTCGAGAACAGGTGCCCGGTGCCGGGGACCCAGAAGCCGGTGTCCGGGTTGCAGTAGAACTCCTTGGCGAACTCCGGCTCGGCGGTCGAGTGGCCGCCGGGGCGGTGGAACTCGATGGCGGCGGCGTTCGGGTCGGCCCCACCCTCCAGGCGAACATAGAGGGTTCCGTCTTGCCAGGCGAAGCCCTCCGGCACACAAGGCTCGAGGGCATTCTTGGGCGCGTAGAGGTTGGGGAACTGGAACTTCTTCAGGTGCTCCAGGTTTCCGTAGTTGACCAGGTTCCGCACGCCGGCCATCGCCCACCACACGCGGTTCGGCAAGGCGGCCTTGTACAGGTCGCCCTCGACGCGCTGGAACTCCAGCTTCACCTGGCCTGGCGGCACGGCCCCGCTGAGGGTGGCAGCCCCGCCATTGGCGGCCCGTAACGTAATGGGCTTTCCTGGTGTCCCCCCGCGGGTGATCAGCAGGTTCTGGCAATACACGCCGTCCTTCAAGACGATCGTGTCGCCCGGTGCGGCCGCGTCGAGCGCCTTCTGGATGTCGTCGGCGGGAGTCAGTTCACCTCCGGCCGCCGAAGCCGCCATCACAGCCGCCAGGGCCGCAAAGCCGATGAGTCGTCTCATGGGTTCTCTCCTTTCCAAAGTCAATCCCCCCCTGCCTGCGCGGCGTCACGGCGCGGCAGGCAGCAAGAGGACGCTCTCCTGTTCGGGCCTCCTGCCATCATTGCGTCTTCTCTTGCTTGATCGCCTCTGCGTCCTTGAGGAAGGCGTCAAAAGTCCAGGTCCAGTAGAGGAAGCGCTGCCGGGCGGGCGGGTCGTCGGCCAACTCGGCCAGCGCCTTGTCGCGCAGCGCCTTCAGCCGTCGCACAACATCCGGTGTCCAAACTACACGGAACAGCCCTCCGGGCACGAACCATCCGCCCGGCACTTTGACGCGGCGGCTCCTCCATTCCCCAGCCTCCCAAAGGTCGCACTCCAGCCGAAGGAGTTCCCGCGCGGTGCTGCCGGCCTTGCCGTAGAGCCGCCGGCACATCTCGTCCAGCACCGCATCTACATCCAACTCAGGGTTCCACAGTACCTTCATCCAGACATAGAGCGTAGGGGCGGTGTTGGTCCACTCGCCCAGGTTCTCTCCATTGATGAATGTCCCAGCACCGATGTCTTTAATGGCTCGGTAGAAATCGCGCACGAGGTGCGGGTATTGGTATGGACCATAGGTCCAACCGACGCAGTAGTCCCATATGGTGATGGGGAGGCATGCCTTCGCCCTCCAAGCGCGCAGGCGCTCTATCGCACCCTGCCAATTGCCGGGTTGGGCGTTCAAGGGCATCGGATAGGTGGTCATGGCGGCCATGACCACAAGGTTGTCGGGGTATTCCACTTCTTTGGGACATTCCTGGTAGTTCCAGTAGGGCAGGTAAATCACCTTCTTGTCGGGCCAGCGTTGCTTCACGGCCTCGCACATGCGCTTGACAAACAGCCCCATGATCAGTGAAGTGCCGTCGATCCACGTGCCACCGCCCTTGGCAAACGTTTCTCGGCAAGCGGGACAGTGACACTCCGCCGGCGAATCGTCAGGGGAAACGGTCACGCAGGTGGAAGTGACCCAGGGACAGCCGCCGCCCTTGTCCCAGACACTTCTGCAACCCTCAAGGAGAAACTCCAGCGTCTTTGGCGAGCTGTAACACAGCATCCTGAAGTTCCGGGTACCGTCCTTCTTGACCGCAAACATCTCCTTGTTTTCTTCATGCCACTTCTCGGGGCGGCTCCCGAGGCCTTGGGGCTGGTGGACTTTGATCTTATAGGGCCAACCGCACCCGCCACGCACCAGTGGCAGGTAGGTCGTCATGTTGACCGCCACGACCCCTTCGGGGATGGCACCCGGCGGAAAGGGAAGCGGCCCCTTGTCAGAAGAGCGTGCCTTCGTCGGAAGTTTCCAGCCCTCTGGCGGGTGATACTCCCGCAGGCGGAAGACAGGTTGATCGCTGTAGTGCACCGGAGGGATGACGAGCGAGGCAGATGGGATAATGCTTCGCCCGCCAAGTTCGGCAGGCCAATACCATCTCACGCCGACAAGCCGCTCCAGGAAATCCGCCACCGCCCAGGCCGTGCCGTCGTTGCTCCACCGCGCCCACCGGTCGCTCCCCGCCGGCAGCGCCTGCGTGCTGCCGACGAGATAGACTCGGTTGGGTGCGGTCTTCACTATGAAACCCTCGACGGGGATTCTGCCGGCCTCGATGCCTGCCTGGCGCGTTTCCTCGCAGTCGCCGATCACGATGGCCGGCCGGTCAGCGGCCGGAGGTTGGTCGACCCGTTCGAGCGTTGCGCCGGTGCAGAGGCGGATCACCTCAGCCAGCTCGTCAACCAGCCGCTTGAGATTCGCGCTTGGGTTGCGGTCGGCTACATAGACCACCGCCCGCGCCTGCCCGTCGCGCACGAGTTCGGCGGGCGGGTGCGCTGGCGGCTTCATCCAGGTCACGGGCGTCAGGTCGCGCGGTTTGAGTTCATCTCCGGCCAGTGACGGCAGCGCCATCGCAGTAGCCAGGGCCGCAAAGCCGATGAGTCGTCTCATGGGTTCTGTCCTTTCCAGAATCGACCCCGACCCCTGCCTGCGCCGCGTCACGGCGCGGCAGGCCGGCCCGACCGATCGCCCCGAAGCGACTTCCGCTCCGCTCAGGGCGCCGTGCGCACGCCGCGCCAGCCGATCTGGTCCTGCCGCGCCCGTGCGCTGAAGGTCGCATCCCGCACCTTGTAGGCCGCATGACCGCGGTCCGACAGGCGCAGGGCGAAGGGCATGTCACCAAAGAAACCGCCGCGGAACCCGGAGCCGATGGCGTCATCCTTCCCGGAGGTCTGTCCCGTCCCCGCGGAGTATTTCGCCTCCGGCCAATCGCTCGGCACCTCCAACGTGCCCGCCCCGTGCGTGCCCGCAAACCCGCGCCCCTTGAGGTGGCCGACCGTCACCACCTGCTCCCGCACGTTGCCGCTCAGCTCCATGAGCCCCCAGTAGGACGCTCCTGCCGCGACACGTCCGCTGTCCGGCGTCGCGAAGATGCCCGCACGCATCGGGCTGCCCGGCACCACGCTCACCCCTCCGCGCGCCGCGCCGCCGTGAAAGTCTGGCATGGTGAAGTCGTAGTTGGCGTTGCCGGCCGTCGTGCTGTAGTTCGCGGCAATGCGCTCGTCGGTTTTGCCGTCACTTGCCAAGGTGTACTCGGCATTGGCAATGCGGGCGGTCCCCCAGGCGAATTCGTTGGCCACCGGCTTGAGCGGTCCGCGGCAGGCCTTCTCGTACTCCAGCTCCGTCATCGGGCGCAGGCCCGCCCACGCCGCGAACTTGGCGCCGTCCCACCACGACAGGAGGTTGCACGCCTGATACGGCTTGGCCGGCTTAAGGTTGAACCAGACGCCCGACAGGGAGTAGCGCCCCGCGGCAGTGTAATGGCCTCCTGCATGCTCTCTGTCCCCGGAAGAGGTGCTGTCGTAAGCATCCCTCGAAATCGTGTTCAGAAAATCCGCGAACTGCCCCCGCGTCACCTCGTACCGCATGCAGTAGAATGCCTCATAGCCGGTCGGGAACGCGTCGGAGAGCGCGCCTTCCGGCCCGATGGCGGCGGTGCCTTCTTCGCTCGTGCCCCAGAGCCGGCCGGGCGCCTTGCCGATGCGGCGGGCGTCGGTCCCTTCCGCGACCGGGCCGCTCCAGGCCGCGTCCACCAGGAACGGGACCGCGGCGCCGTCCGTCCGGGAACCGTCGGTGAAACTGCCGGTTTCCGTCCCCCCCGAGCCCACCTTGAAGGCCCCCCGCGGCACATGGACCATCTCGATGGCGAAGACCTTGAGGTCGGCCTTGCTGGGGTCGGCCACGCCGTCCGCGCCGTGCAGCCAGCGCAGCTTGACGCCCTTGAGGTCCAGCGGGCCGTGTCCGGCGCCGGCGCGGTAGATGAACACCCCCATTCCCTTGCCCCCGGTCAGGCCGACGTCCAGTGCCGCCACGCCGGGAACCGTGTGGTGGGCGCGATCGGCCGAGAGGCTGGCGTGGGAGTATCCCTCCTTCTCCTGGCCCGGCAGCCTGTACTTCGCGAACACCCAGGCCGCGCTCCAACTCTCGACCGGCAGGTCTCTGCCGGTCACGTTCGTCGCGGCCGGTTCCGTCCATTTCGCCTGCCAGGCGTGGCCCCAGGAAAAGTCGAACTGCACCTCGCTCTGCCCCGCGACGGGGCCGTCCAGCCGGCGCACGTTGGCGGTCCGGACGTGGTTGGCATCCGCCGACCCGCCCCTGAACCGCGCCTCCGCATCGTCGTTGGCGCCCGCCGACGGCCTCACCTCCCCGACGGCGTCGGCGCCCTGCGCCATAACGGCGTCGATCATCCCTGCGTACTCGACAAAGGTGTCGAACGTCCAGGTCCAGTAGAGGAAGGACTTCCGGGCGGCCGGATCGTTGGCCAGCTCGGCCAGCGCCTTGTCGCGCAGCGCCTTCATCCGGGCCACCACGTCCGGAGGCCAGATTTCCCGGAACAGTCGGGGGGGGATGCGGTTTTCGCCGACACGCAGCGGGCGCATCAAGGGCGTGCCCTCCCAACGCTCGCACTGAAGCCGCAGGAGTTCGCGTGCGCTGTTCGCGGCCGGGCCGAAGAGCCGCCGGCACATTTCGTCGAGCACCGCGTCCACATCCAACTCGGGGTTCCACAGCACACGATTCCAAACGTAGTACGTGGGCGCGGCGGTGATGAAACAGGCTCCGCCGTAGCTCAGAACGGACGTCCCGGCAAGGAAGCTTCGGTTCTTCCGGTAGAAATCCTGCGCAAGGTGCGGAAACTGGATCGGCCCGTACGTCCAGTCGCTTGGGCTGGCGAAGTCGATCCACGTGCGGACGGGACGGCCGGACTTCGCGCTCCACGCGCGCAGCCTGCCCTCCTCCTCGCGGCGGACAACGGGCTGGTGCATCAGCCCCATTGTGTCCAGGTTGAGGTGGCTCACGACGAGGTTGCCGGGGAACTCCACCTCCTCGGGGCATTTCGGGATGGCCCAGGGCACATAGATCACGGTCCTGTCGGGCCAGCGCCGCTTGACCTCCTCGCACAATCGCTTCACGAACAGGCCCATGACCATCTCTTCGCCGCCCTTGGCCCGCGTTTTCCGGCAGCCCGGGCAGTGGCAGGCAGCGCCAAGAGACCTGGCGCCAATATCCATGGGAGACCAGACGGTCACGCTGTTGCGGGTGATGCCGCCCGGACGGGGGCCTGCGCCGCCTTTGCCCCAGGCCCGCTCCAGACCGTCGAGATAGAAACCGAGCGTTTCCGGCGCGCTGTAGCAGAACACCTCGAAATTCCGGCTCCCGTCTTCCCTGACGGCGAACAGCGCCTCGTTGGTTTTCGGCACCCCGCCGATAAACTCGTAGATGCGCGCTCCGTGTTGTACGGCCTCATACGGCCAACTGTTGCCCTGGCGCATCAGCCGGAAATGGTCCCCCATCCAAATGGTTTGGGCGTGGCCCTTTTCGGAAACCGCCTAACTGATTGAGATGTGTGGCTTTGCAGCAAGAAGGACTTGAAAACACGGCCTCCTTTGGGGCATACATTACGTTTGTCCCCGAATGTATGTTCCCCG
>Ga0315274_10002345_pt1 | contig 28654 bp, 53 predicted proteins | sample YL17G02_20_MG_FD_203700 | JGI IMG/M metagenome (GOLD analysis project Ga0315274, IMG submission 203700) | Sediment microbial communities from Yellowstone Lake, YNP, Wyoming, USA - YL17G02_20 | ecosystem: Environmental > Aquatic > Freshwater > Lake > Sediment | place: USA: Wyoming | collected...
TATTGATAAGCAACATATAGTTGTAGATAAGGTTACATTGGAGCCCTGGAAAAACTATACACCAGTAAATAAGAAGGCGGCTGTTGGGGCTATCGAAGATTATGCTGGAAAATTTAAAGATATTGAAATTGGAGATTTTGTTACTTTTGAGAAAATTTGATTACCAAGCAGTTCCTGTTATTGATTGTCGTAACATTGGATCAAGTTTTAATGATTCTGCTTTAATTTTTTCCCCTATTGTTTTTATATCATTATCATATTCTGGATATGCTGGTTGACTAAGCAATTTTGTTCGCTGATCAACATAACTTTTTATTGTAGCTAATCTCTCTCTAATTATATTGGATGTATTTGGATCATTTAATATTATATTTATTTTGTTTGCATCAATATGATATGACGGGCCAAATCCATATCGTGGTTCTTGAAATTTAATTAATGGTTCTGGATGTGGCCGCCCTGGATAATTTGGTCTTGTTATTGGTATTGGTTTAGGACCTGGTTCTCTTGGTGGCCCTGGTTGAATTGGAAATTTAATTGGTGGTTCGCGAGGTGGTAACGGAATTGGCATTGGTGTTGGTTTAGGACCTGGTTCTCTTGGTGGCCCTGGTTCTATTGGAAATTTAATTATTGGTTCTTTCGGTGGGCTTGGTCGTCCTGGATAAATTGGCATTGGTGTTGGTCTAGGGCCTGGTTCTCTTGGTGGCCCTGGTTGAACTGGAAACTTCATATCCGGAATACTAATAAATTTTTCTGCTTTTTGTGCCATAGATGTTGGCATTCCAGATGTTATCATTCTTTCTTGTTGTATAAAACTTCCTGCAAGTGGAGCCATTCCTTTATCTTGTTTTTTAGGATTTTTTGGTTCACAATCATTCATATTTGGAACGCCATCTTTATCCCAGTCTCCAAATGGATCTGAAATTGTTCCGCGTCCTGATACATTTGAGGGCCAATCTAATGCGCCACCAAATCGTTTTAACCAATCTTTCATAAGATGTTATAAGAAATTGTTATTTATAAAGCTTTCTGTTATGATTATTTATATGGATAATTCGCTCTAACATTTTTGTCGGCTATATAATAAGGATTAACTATATATTTTCCTCGACCAAATCTTAGTGTTGGATCAACAATAGCTTCTCTAGGAATTGTTGGAGATGCATAATCTGGTTTATATCCTGGAGCTAATTGTGGAGCAACCATTTTTGTTGGATCTCTTTGCCAAACATTTCCACCATTGGTTGTTAACATATTTCTATCTAAAATTTCTTTAGCAGTATATTGATTAACAGGATTCCAATAAGGATTAACTATTTTTCCTGATGTGGTTTTAGTAATAGTATTGGCATCCCTTAATGCGCCTTCTTTTATAAATGGTTTTGATGTATCAATGGTATACCCAGGATTTAATGCTGGAGGAGATCCACTATTTCCAACTGGCCATCCAGATGGACGATATACTTTTTCTCCAAGAATATTTATTTGTTGCGATGGAATAATTTCAGTATTATTAGCCATTGTAAGTGGTGTATTCATATTAGGATTAAATGGAGTTCTTGGGCCAACCATTCTATTTTTATCAATTTGAACTATTTCTGATGGAACAAATTGTCCCATACTTCCACGATTATAACTTGCAACTACATTTTTATCTGCTAATCGTTGTTCTACATACATTCTAGGAGTATTTGGACCAACCATTGGATTATCTCCAATTTTATATGCGCTTTTTTCTCCAACCGCTGTTATAATTCCTTGTCTATTACTCCACGCATTATCTCCAGACATTTTTGGGGTTATTTCTTTTCGTTCGGTTCGAAATTCTTTTTTTATTTCAGATGCTCTGTCTTTTACCATTTTTTCTGAAGTGGTTGGATTATACCGAATTAGTGGGCCATTCGCACTTGTACTTCCCCAAGAATATTGAGATGCTGCTGCAGAATGCAATGGAACTCCAACAACAGTATTTGGAACTGGGCCAGGCACAAAAACTGTGGGATTGGGATAACGTGGTCCAGAGCCAACACTTGAACTATATGTTGGTTGCGGAAAAGCATTTCCAGCCACCCATTTTCCTGTATTAGCTGCAACATTATATGCAGTTGATGCAACAGTATTAATGGCCGCTTTTATTTCTGGTCTTACAGTTGTAGCATCTCTAGCTAATTGTTGAATTGGTTTAGATTGAAAAAAACTAGTTGCTGCCGCCACAGCATTAGATAAAGGTGTTTGTGGTATAACATTTACTTTTGGAGTTGGTGTAATTGTTACAGCCATTGGTTTTGGTGCTATTGATACATTTTGCATTGGGCCCGATGTAATCATTCCAGATGGTTTAAAATAAGGATTGTTTTTAGTAATTGTTGGAAAAGGATCTTGTCTATGTTTATCTAATGGAAAACAATCAAGCCCATTCATTACACCATCATGATCCCAGTCTTCATAAAAATTATTTAAATTAAAATTAAATCCACTATTTGGGGTATTTTTATTATGATGATTATGCGGAGCGCCTTTGTGTTTCATGGCCTGATGCGATTTACATGAATGTTTCATAAGATATTATACAAACCTGTTATTTATAAAGCTTTTGTTTTCATTTACGAAGGTTTAAAAACCTGTCTTTGTATATAATATATACTATGGAACGTATGGTTGATTTTTTAGATAGTTCATTGAATATGCCAATTCTTTTAGAATTTTGGACTCCGTGGTGCACAATCTGTCAATCAATTGAACCCGATGTTGTTGAATTTGAAAAAGAAATTTCCAAGAATTGGCGGTTTGTAAAAATTGATGCAAGTGTAAATACTCCATTGGTTCTTGAATTTGATATTTACGGTTCACCAACATTTATAATTATTAAGGGTGGACAAGTAATAAAAAAATTTAAGGGAAATACGTTTGATGATGTCAAAGACTTCGTCCGAGCATTGAAATAAATGCACGATTAGTTCAGCGGTAGAATCCACGTCTTATACTTCTAGGACAGCACTGGGATAAGTGCACGTGTGGTGGCCGGTTCGACACCGGCATCGTGCATCGCGCCCGTAGCATAGAGGTGGTGCACACCCCTGATACGGGTGGGGTCAGAAGTTCGAATCTTCTCGGGCGCATTTGCGGTATTCGTACAACGGTTAGTATAAGAGGTTTCCAACCTTTTGACAAGAGTTCGATTCTCTTATACCGCATATAGTCTAGTTTGGCCAAAACATACATTTATATATGTTTTGATGCATATATTATATATGTTTCCATATAAACAAATAATCCATAACGGCAAAACAAGACAACAACATAGAGTAATAATGGAAGCAGTATTAGAAAGAAAATTAAAATCTACTGAATTGGTTCATCATATTGATGGTAACCCAAAAAACAATAATATAAAAAATTTGCAACTTATGAATTGGAAAGAACATGGAAAATTACATGCAAAAAAACCTGTATTTACTCTTTTAACGTGCAAAAAATGTAAACGCCCATTTATAAAAAGGAAAAGTAGATATAAATTGTTAAAGAAAAAAGGGCAAAAAGATTTTTATTGTTCAAGAAAATGCCAAGGACTATCAAATTCAAAATATCTTCCGCACGAAAAAGGAAGCAAATATAAAAAATTAATTGATAAAGAATTAAAAAAAGGATTAACTGGATACAAAATATCAAAAAAGTATAATATTAATAAGGCAACAGTATATAATTATATTAATAAATATAGTTCTAGCCCCATAGTGAAGCCCGGCTAATCACGCAGGCCTTTGAAAAAGTTGAAGCAAGCCTGAGTCCCGAGTTCAAATCTCGGTGGGGCAATTAGTAGGTGAATAACATGGAACAAAGAGAAATAGAAAAATTAGTTTCTAGCGTTTTAAATGAAGAAAACATTAAACTAAAACAAAGTATGCAAAAATATACAGGCAAAAGTCTTGGTGGTTAAATGGAAACATATGATGTAGCAATTATTGGAGCTGGTCCCGCGGGCCTAACGGCTGGGATCTATTGCGGAAGATATGCTTTAAGAACAATCATATTTGGCGAGGTAATGGGTGGAACTATTTCTTATGCTCACGAAGTTGGTAATTGGCCAGGCTTTGAAAAAATTTCAGGATTAGAACTAACTGCCAAAATGGTAGACCATGTAAAAAATCTCGGGATTACTGTATTGAATAAAAAAATTGAGAATATTAGAAAAGAAGGAAATGAATTTATAGTAGAGGGAAAAAATCTAACTGTTCGGGCTAAAAAGGTAATCTTAGCCTCGGGAATGAAACGGAGACAATTGAATGTACCCAGAGAGGAAGAGTTTATCGGAAGTGGGATCAGCTACTGCAATACCTGTGATGGAATTTATTTTAAAAACAAAGTAGTTGGTGTTGTGGGCGGTGGAAACGCGGGGTGTTCCAGCGCAAATGAATTGGCAGATATTGTTTCCAAAGTTCATTTAATGTGTGTAGAACCCAGATTTATTTTTGCAGAGCCGGTTCGAATTAAACAAATCGAAGCAAATACAAAAATTGAAAAACATTTCAATGTAGAAATTGCAGAGTTGTTGGGTAAAGATAAACTCGAAGGAGTTAAACTTAAAGATGGTAGGATTATCCCATTAGATGGGTTATTCGTAGAGATTGGTTCAGAGCCAGATCGACAATTTTTATACAAGTTGGGTATTCGACTAACCGAAGGTGGTTTCGTAATTACCGATTCCAAAATGAGAACAAATATTCCCGGATTCTTTTCTGCTGGGACAGTCAATGAAGATGTTTTTTCACAGGCAATAATTGCAGCAGGCGAAGGAGCTTTAGCAGCACATTCCGCATTTAGTGAAATTAAGGCAGAAACAAACGTTTAAAAACATATCTCTATACAATATATAAGGTGATACCATAGTAAAATTCTTTAAAAAGAAACCTGAAAAATGTTCTATTTGTGGAGACGATAAAAATATATATAAACGAGGAAAGGCCGATGGTGTGGCCCTAAATTATTGTAAAACATGTTATGATAATTACTTTAAAGTGGTAGAAGAACGTGTTAAAGAACAAGTTACTAAGGCAGTTAAATCCGGCAAAATGATCGGAATGAAAGAAGCCCGAGAACTTACAAAAGAAATAACCGATCAAATGGAAAAAGAACAAGCCCAGAAAGTAATTGAAACACAGGTGGTTGAAAATGGTCAAAATGTTACGAATTGAATATGGTATGTCAGCAGTGGATATTGAAGATGAAAAAGAAATACTCTGGAAATTAATAATGAACCCAGATTTTGATTGGAATACGCCGCTATTGATTAAAGATTCAACAAATCCTATGAACGATATGATTTTAAATCTTGATAGATTTGTTGTAATAAAACGATTTGACAATAAACAAAAAACTGTTGAAGAGATTATCCGTGAAAAATAAAATTATCATACTGAATGATCGTGAATTACAACTAATTCAACATTCTCTTGATTCATTTGTAGATGGATTTTTTCCAGCTCAAAAATTACAAGAAGAAATAAGAACATTAGAAAAGAAAATTAAATTAATTAGAACGGAGAAATGATTATGATTTTCGAAGTAATACTTATCGTAATTATAATAATGTGTTTATTGCTTTGGATAAGTTATTGGCAAATTCAATTATTTAATACATTTATGACATTAAGAAATTCAATAGAATATCAATTTGCCGATATTGATGTTATTATGGAAAAAAGAACAAATACATTATATGCTCTTATGAATGTTGTAAAAAAATATAGCGCCCATGAGTATAATACAATTAAGGAAGCTATAGAAGCTCGCGCAAAATGGACAAAAGATGCATCAGCATCCCATAAAGTTGAAGCATTTAAAACCCTCGATCAAGGACTTTTAAAAGTTAATGCGGTATTTGAAAAATATCCAGAACTTAAAGCAGATGAACTTTACCAAAAAACCATGGGGGATAGTAGTGTATCTGAAATAGAAAAAGAACTTCAGCGATTTCGTAATCAATACAACAATATAATTAATATATACAACACAAAAATAAGAATATTTCCAGAATCAATTGTTGCAAATTGGTATGGATTTGGACCAGCGCCATATTTAAAATTAGGAAACGAAATAACTCAAGAATATCATCAACAATATACAACAAATAAATTATTTGGGGAATAATTATGAGTAATAACGAATCAATCATTATAATGGGCGCATTAATTATTGTGCTTGTTGCTGTTGGAATAGTTGGATTAACTGGTCCAACCGAAGAACAAAAAAACATAAAAGATTATTATACACAAGAAGTCTTAGTTAGTATGAGCCCAACAGATTATCTTAGAGAAATTAAAAATGGCAATACAGATTTAATTGCAGTTGATTTAAGATCGGCTGCAGAATATAATATATCACACTTAGTAACTTCTATAAATATTCCAGCTGGACAAATAAAATCAAATTTAGAATTAATTTCTGCATTTAGCGTATTGCCAAAAGGTAAAACTGTAATAACATATTGTTATAGTAGCTATTGTATGTTATCAAAAAAAGTTGGGCAAGCATTAGCAAACAATGGAATTTTTATTAAACATTTTACAGCGGGTTGGTTAGAAATAAATCGTGATTATAATGACTATGTTGTTTTGGGAAAAGAACCAGGAAAATTAACAACAACAGCATCGGGCGCCTGTAGTATTAATGATACTGCAGAATTTGGATGTTAAGGATACATTTAAATAATGTTCCTTTCATAAATATATAGGTTAGCGCGGTAAGATAACCCGGTGAGTCTATCGGCCTCATATGGAGAAATCTTAAGAAAGCCGGAAATGTTGGTTCAAATCCAGCCTGCGCTATTAATGTGATTTTTATGGTAGAAATAAGAGATATGCCCAAATTGGAATCGCCATTCGAGCGCGAAGATATAAACGGAGTATACCAATGCGTTCCTAAATTAAAGGAAGAATATGCATGGATATTTACAGATAAATGTTTGGCCGTTGATAAACTTGATGGGACTAACGTATCGGTTGTAATCCAAGACAATCAAATAAAAAATGTTTATAATAGAACAACACGAATAGATCTTTGGAAAGCAAAACCATGGTTTTTTAATGGTGTTCGTAATGCAATAGAAACCAAAAATTTCAATCCAGACATGCTTGAAGACGGACAATATTTCGGTGAGCTGATAGGGCCCAAGTTACAAGGGAATCCATATAAACTTGAAGAAGCTCGCTGGGTTCCATTTAAATATTTAAAAGAAAATTATGCATATAAATTCTGGCAAGGACATGTAGTTCCTGAATGTCAAGGAAAATCTGTTGAAGAACAATTCAAAATTGTAGAAGAAACCTTTAAAGAACTATGGAGTATTTACAAAAGACAGCGCGGAATCAAAGGAGAAGTAGACGAATCGACTCCATTTGAAGGAACTGCTGCAGCAGAAGGAATTGTATTTTACAACATTGAAACAGGAGCAATGTGTAAATTGCGTAGAGATATGTTTGCATTTTATCGTGGGCGTAGACACGCAGATACAAATGAGGTGGTTTAATGGGTGTAGAAAACAAACACGGAAAGTATGAAAAGTTCGATCTAAATAAAGCAAGATGGGAGTGTCCTCAATGTGGGAAAGATGCATTAATGGTTGAAAGCCGCGCATTTCGTTCTCCAAACCAATTTTCATTAACGCATTCATTTAAATGCGAAAAATGTGAATTTGATTCTCTTAAATATGGATTTCAAATGAGACATAAAGCTTCATTTAATAATGCACATAGAAAATTAATTGATATGTGGTTCAATTTACTTGTTGCAGAAAAGAAAGGCTGGGAAACCGGATTTGATACAGCAATGAAAGTTGCATCAAACATCAACAAGGGTTTTTGTGATGATTGATATTGGAATGTATAGTCTTGTTTTCTTAGCTGGAATGATTATTGGACTATTAATATCTGATTTCTTCCAATGGGCATTTCCAAAGAAGGGGAAAAAATGAAAATCGTTACAGTTAATGGATGTTTTGATTTACTTCATGCAGGGCACATTGACTTACTTAAATTTGCCAAATCCAAAGGGGATGTATTAATTGTTCTTTTAAATAGTGATAAATCAATTAGAAAATTGAAAGGCCCAACTCGACCAATTAATAATCAAGTCGATAGAGAACAAATACTTCAAGCCATCCGATATGTCGATGAAGTAATTATATTTGATGAAGACACACCCATAAAATGGCTACAGACACTTCAACCAGATATTCATGTAAAGTCAAAAGATGCTGATAGAGAAAAGGTTAAAAAAGAAGAACTGATTATTTCAAGACATGGTGGAAAAATTATTTGGTTTAAACCGAAGAAAAATATTTCATCTACAGATATTTTAAAAAGAATATAGTGATTTAAATGATGGTTGTTGTTTGTGGGGATCGCCTCTGGAACGATGAAAAAACAATAGAATCCAGATTAAGTCTTTTAAACCCACAAGAACATGTTATTGTAACTGGTGGTTGTCGAGGCGCCGACACTATAGCAAATGTGGTTGCAAAAAAACTTAAATTTATGACCGTTGTGGTAGATGCTGATTGGAACCAATTTGGCAAATCTGCGGGCCCAATTAGAAATCGTAAAATGCTCTCAATGAATCCAGATCTAGTTCTTGCATTTCATAATGATTTTGATAATTCAAAGGGCACAAGAGATTGTGTTACAGAAGCAAAAAGACGAAAAATTCCTGTAGAAATAATCAAAAGCATCCCCTTTTAAATCTTTTGTCTTATAAATATATAGTGATGAAATGATTGAAATTACCACAGAACGAATTCCTATTAAAATGTGGCTTACTGATATTGAAGAAGGGGCCATGAAACAAGCAATGAATTTGGCTAATTTGCCATTTGCTTTTGATCATATTGCTGTAATGCCAGATGCCCACCAGGGATTTGGAATGCCTATAGGAACTGTTCTTGCAACAAAAGATACTATTATTCCAAATGCTGTTGGTGTTGATATTGGATGCGGAATGCATTATATTAAAACAGATCTTAAAGAGATTAATAAAAACGATCTTGTTAAAATCCTTACGGATATCCGTAGGGATATTCCAGTTGGATTCAATCATAGAACCGAAGCAAATGAAGATAAAATGCCAAAATTAGATATTCCTACGATTGCACAAGAGCAATATAAAGCTGCAATAAAACAAGTTGGTTCTTTGGGTGGTGGAAATCATTTTATTGAAATTCAAAAAGATTCTGATGGGAATATTGGAGCAATGATTCATTCTGGGTCTAGAAATATTGGAAAACAGGTTGCTGACCATTATAATAAACTTGCTAAAGAACTTAATTCAAAATGGCATACCGCAGTTCCTAAAGACTGGGATCTTGCATCCCTTCCAACAGATTCAGAAGAAGGAAAAGCATATATTGATGAAATGAATTATTGTAAAGAATTTGCATGCGCAAATAGACAATTCATGATGGATTTGATTAAAGATTCTTTTAATAAAAATCTTGGTGCTAAAGCATTAGAAGAATATGATGTACCACACAATTATGCAAGATTAGAAAAACATTTCGGTAAAAATGTATGGATACATAGAAAAGGAGCCACATCTGCACTTAAAGGAGAATTAGGATTAATTCCGGGATCTCAAGGAACTTCAAGTTATATTGTTGAAGGACTTGGCAATATGTTTTCTTTTAATTCATGTAGTCACGGCGCTGGAAGAAAAATGGGCCGAAACGATGCTAAAAGAAACTTAAACTTTATAGATGAAAAGAAATTGTTAGATGACCAAGGCATTTTACATTCTGTGCGAAGTATTTCTGATTTAGATGAAGCATCAGGGGCATATAAAAATATTGACGATGTAATGAATAATCAAATAGATTTAGTGAAGATAACTGAAAAGTTATCTCCAATGGCGGTGGTAAAAGGATGAATGAAAAGAATACCAAGTATTTATTAAAGAAATATCCTAAATTATATGCGCAATACTATTTGCCACCACAACAAACATGTATGTGTTGGGGATTTGCTTTTAGTGATGGTTGGTTTAAATTAATTGATAATTTAAGCCGAAGAATAACAAAATTAGATACTACGGGAACAGTACAAGCAGAACAAGTTAAAGAAAAATTTGGTGGATTAAGATTCTATTATGGTGGGCGCGTAATGACAAAAGACGTTGCAGAAAAAATAAGACATCTTGTAGATGAAGCCGAAGAAAAAAGTTTTCATCTCTGTGAAGAATGCGGTAAAAAAGGAGAAATCCGAAACGATATTGGTTGGTATAGAACTTTGTGCATACGGCATCATAAAAAGGCACTAGGAATTGCTAAAAAGAAAATATTATCATTGAAACCATTTAAACATAAAACAAATAAAAAATACAAGGTGAAATAATGGGCGAACGATATTGGATTACAGGAGTACAACTTGGAACATTACAAGTTCTACCAACGTCAAGCATGAGAAGAGAATTAATTGATGAAATTGTTGATAAACAATTTATTGGTAATAAAAAAGATTTGGAAAAACTGTTAAAGGTGAAAAAATGATTTTTGAAATTGGTTGGTTAGAAGTAATTGCTGGATTAGTTGCAATAAGTTTTGTTCAAGGAATAGGATATGCTGCAGCAACCGCATTTTTTCAAAGAAAATTTGAAAAGCATTTTGAAATAATTGAAGATAAGTTAAAATCAATTACAATAGAAGAAACAGAAAGAAAACAAAAAATATTAGAAAGAAGAGAAAGATTTAGAGGGAGATTAAAAAAATTGGGTGGTGTATTGAGTGGGTAAAATAAAAGATTTGCTATTGGTTCATGGCCGGCACACAAGCCGAAAGTTCTTTAAATTGGGTGACGATGTATTTGTTCAAGCAGATGGGGAAGATAATAAATTGAGCGACCATAGAAACAAAAAATATGGAAACGATGTAATGTCATTTAGAAAAGTTAATTTGGACGAGTATGAATCAAGAATTAATAATATAATTGAAAAATTAAAAGGTTCTGTTGATGTTGAAGAACTAATAAGACAATCTCTCTATGATACAACTTTAAAAGATATAGAAACCATTGAAAAAGAACTAGCTAAAAAAGAACCAACAGTCAAATCAGAAAAAGGCTGTGTTGCGTTACGAATTGGTAAAAATCAATTGGTTTTGAGACAATGAATACAGCATGGTATTATATTTGCCAAATAATTATGATTGGTATAATTATTTTTTGTATTATTCAATTGTTTGGCGGATGGAATAAAATTTGTGATCCATATTCAATGGATAGTATTTGTTTTGATATGGAATTTAGATGTAAAGTAGAGTGTGCCGCATATGATTGGAATTCATATGGTCAAGTTGAAAATACTTGTGGATGTGATTGCGGAGAACATATAGTTAGTTCTTGCAGCGGATTTGCATATGATAAAAAGAGTTGATCTTAATTGGCCACATATATGATTTGGAAATGTGATTGGTGCGGCGGATCTTTAATAGTTATTAATGGCCAGGTACAATGTGAATTGTGCCGTAAGTGGCATGGAAAAGATGGTAAAAGTCACAATATTTATGGAGATGGTAAATTATGAGTTGTCCAGATTGCGAAAAAGAAGATGGAAGTAGAGTAGCCTATTATAGATGGGGCACAGCTAATATCGGGTTAATCGGGTGCCCAAAACATCTTAAAGAAGTTCTTGATTATCTAAATAAAAAGTGATATTATGCAAACCGCAGAAGTATATTCATATATTCATAGTCGTACGAATCAAAAGAATATATCGGAAGAACTCCATAGAACTTTTAATTCATATTTAGGTATGTTATATGCTGCATCAACGCCCGCAGTTAATATTGATACAGCTTCGGTTCTTCTTTATACTAAGGGATTTAAAGAGGCACGCAACGTTCATAAAATAAATCAAAATTCATTTGAAATAATGATGCAATATTTCGATAGCGATTTCTTTAAAATCTGGAAAAAACAGTATAGAGCTAAAAGAGGATACGATCCAGATAGCGAAATACTGACTTATCTAAAAGCCAAGTTTCTTGAGTTTGGACCTACCTTAAAATAGATTTATAAAGGTTACGTTGTATTAATATATAAGGTGAATGATATGGGAAAAGTGTTGCGAGGAATAAAAAACAAGAAAGGAAAGTTTGTTGAAAGAGAAGTTGAAGAACCGAATTCGTTATATAAAGCAGATGCTCTTAAAATAATTGGTAAAGAACATTGGAAAGAATTTGATAAATGGATGATTGGACAAGGCGCTCCCGAAATGAGTGATGGAAGTCTAGGATATTTTGATCAGGATGTTCAAAAATATAAACGAAATTATATATTTCCACGAAAATGTAGTACCTGTAATGGATTTGGGTTGTGGGCGCTTGGAGATCCTTCTCCTATGGGCGCAATGGATGCTGCCGATGGGTGCCCAGTAAAAAAATGCCCAGAATGTGGTGCTAATGGAATACCTAAAAACACTTGGCGCACTTTAGATGGTAGATATATTCCAATTAAAGAATTAGAAGATGACCATCTTAAAAATATTATTAAGCACATTAAAGAAAGAAAACTTGGTAAAAAAGATGAAAAGATATTAAAGAAAATGCTAGCTGAACGCAAACGAAGAAAACTAAAGTGATTATTATGACAACAATTGACTTTAAGCGTGTAACAAAGAAAACAGTAGAGAATATTGCAACAAAAATAAGATGTAATTTTTGCAATAAAATTATAAAGGGCCAATTACTTCCAGGAAATTTTTATACTTATTGTGGTGGAGAAGTAAAAATTGATTATGGATATGGCTCGAAATATGATGGATGCACATTTGGAAAAATTCATATATGCGATAAATGCGCAATGAAACTTAAACTGGCTCCAGGCGATATGAACGAGTAAAGAAAAAATGATTTGTAACCATTGCGGGCATATTGTTGAATGGTATCCAAGTTGGATTCATGAAGTGGCTATTCGAAAAATAGATGATAAATTTTATTGTTTTGAGTGTTTAGAAAAAATCGCAGGATTTTATTTTAATCATTCACAATTAATATGAGGTGAAACTATGAAACACGAAGTTATAGAGAGAAAAGGTATTGGGCATCCAGATACAATCGCAGACAACTTGGGTGAGAAATTAGGGAGTCTTTTAAAAGAAGCATATAAATGGGAATATGGAAAAGTTATGCATTATAATGTTGATAAAGTTTTAGTTGGATCTGGAAAAATTAATTATGAAAAAGGAACAATGACTAAACCAGTTCATATTGTATTTGCAGGTCAATATACTGTTTTAAATAAAACGGATATAATGGATTTAATGGAAACGGCGGTTGAAGAGACAATTCCTGTTGAAATTGCAAATGGACTTAAATATAAAATAGTTAATATGCTAACTGATGGCAGCCCAGATCTGGCCGACAATTTCTTACATAGAAAGTGTAATGATACATCTTTTGGAGTTGGAAATCCATATACACCCGCAGAAAAATTAGTATTATCTATGGGTAAATATATAGATAATCTTAATAAAACTGAGCATTGGGCAGGCACAGATAATAAAATAATGTATATTGATGGAGATATAACAATTGCGTTTGCATTTAAAAACTCCGCAGATGAACTAGATTATTTTGACAATAAAGCACATCTTAAAGACATGATTTATGAAAAATTCGGCCAAATGGTTGCAATCAATTGTGCGGATACTAAAGACATGTATTTTAACACATTAACTGGAACAAGTTTAGAACAGGGCGATGCAGGTATGACTGGACGCGGTAATAGATATAATGGATTAATAACACCATTAAGATTTACCACACTTGAAGCATACTACGGTAAAAATGATGTAACTCACATTGGTAGAATATACCAAAAAATGGCACAGCAAAAAGCAAACAAATTAGGTAAGAGTGTATTATTAGTTAATAAAATTGGGTCAAATATAAATAAACCAATTATAATAACTGGAAGCAATTAATATGATGAAATGGATTATTTTATTTGCCATAGTTGCTTTGGGGATGGTAATTTTTTTATCTTACCAACAGAATATGCAAAAATCAGAAGCATACCAAAGTGAATATGATATAAAAATTGGGGCAATCCAGTTTTGCAATGCACATGGATATTGGTCGTGTGCGGGTGCGGAGTGGAATAATAGATCGGCCCAATGCTGCAATAATACAATTCCAAGAAACATTGTTTATAAAGACGGAAATTGGAATTTCGTTTCATAAAAATGATAGATAGCTTTAAAAGCATTTCGTATCAAATAATATGTAATAGATCTGAACAAGATCTAACGAGGGGATGAAAATGAAGGTAATAAATCAGGTAGGAAAATGGATAGCCTTTCAGATAGATAATTTCTTTAAGATATTCATTAGTAAATCGGATTTGCTTGATATTTCTCTACAAGAACAAGAAGAGAATATCGACAATATGGTTGAAGCACAAGTTCAACTGAAGACCGCTAGGAAAACGCTACAGGATGCTAGAAAGGAGAATGACTCAAGAGTTAAACAAATTTCTGCTAATGTAAATCAATATGTGAAAAAAGGTAAAGAAGAGAATGCCCGAATTGAGATAAGAGCACGCTTGGAAATTACTAAACAAAATGAAGTCTTGGAAGAATCAATTGCTAAAATGATTGAGAAAGAAGAACTCATGAAGAGAAAGATTGAAATGCTAAGACAAATACATACAATACAAGAAGGAAAAGCACAATATATTAAGACTGTATCAAAAGCAACATCTGCTCAATTGAAATCTGTTGATGTAAATAACAACGATTTAGATATGAACAAGATAATGCAAGAGATGTCAGAAGAGATAAGGAATATGGATAATAGAATGTCTGCATTAGACGAAATGGAATCCGATGGAACTATTAAAAGGGACGGATTATCACAAGTCAATGATGCGGAAGTAGATGAAGAACTTGATAGGATCAAAGCAACAATCAAAAAGTAATTTCAATAATCTGTTGGGGGATTTTTCCCCCACAGATAATATCAAGTTCGTGATTAGATGAGATATACTAAATTCGTAATAGACCATACTATTTCTAGGGTTACTAAAAATCCAGTTTTACGCGCAACTGTAAAAACAACAGGCGGTGGAATTTATACTATTCTTAAAGGTATATTTGGAATTCTTTTTTCTCCAATTGGCGCAATGATTGCGGCGGGTGTAATTGGAATTTATATGTTTTCAACTTTATATGGAACACTAACGGATGTTATGAGTTCATCATTTGTTTCTGCAAATATGAATACAACTACATCATCCGTGTTTGCTTCTTCTTTTAATATGTTATCTTCAACAACAGGAATGTTTCCTTTAGTAGTTGTTGCAATTGGTGGAATAATTCCAATACTGTTTATTACAAGAATGCTTGGTTCTGATATGTTTCGTGGCGGTGCAATGTAATGGTTGAAATGAAATATACGAAATTCGTGATTGGTGCAATCAAAGAACGAATTTTTGGAAAATCTGATCCAAATACGGAAATAACAGTTAAAGGTAAAAAGGTTAATTTAAAAGAAAAGAAAGTAACTCCTAAAGTAAAAAAACAAAAGATAGATGCTATTAAATTACCTAAATTTAAAATTAGAATGAAATCGATATCATCTATAAGTGGAATAGTAACACCTATTATAATGTTAATGGTTGGAATGACTGTATTTAGTTCGGTTTCAACTTCATTAAACATGGATGCATTTAGTCCTGGAGTTTCCAGCATGATGAATTTAATTCCATTAATTTTAGTTGGGGCTGTAGTGATTGGAATAATTACAACAGCATTTAGAATATCAATGTAAAGGAGGTAAGAAAATGAGTAATAAACTTACAGACGCATTAAAAACAGCCAAAGAAAATGATCTTCTTTTTTTGAATAAATCAACAAAAGAAATTATAAATTTGGGAAATATAGAAAAATATAAATTGTGATAACATATGGTTGAAATGAAACATACAAAATTCGTAATAAGCGAAATAAAAAGAAAGGTTTTCGGAGATCCGAAACCGACTGCGGTAAAGATTCCTGCAAAAAAATCTAAACCGTTCAAAATGCCAAAAATTGATTTGCCAGATATGGGGCCTTCAGCTATTAGTGGAATTGCAATAGCAACGCTTGTATTTTTAATTATATTAACTATTTATGGGCAAGTTGCATCCTCTTTAAATACTTCATCAATTGGAAGTGCTGGAGTAACTAATTTAATAAATTTAATTCCGTTAGTACTAGTTGGCGCAGCTATAATTGGTATTATAACAATGGCATTTAGATTATCTACTTGATTGGTGAAACAATGGTTGAAATGAAATATACAAAATTTATATTTGGTGAAGCAAAACGAAAAATATTTGGGGATCCAAAACCAACTGCGGTAAAGATTCCAGTATATGTTGAGCCACAAAAGAAAGTAGAAAAACCACAAGAATCCAATTTTGAATTACCATCTTTTGGTGGACCATCATCTATTGTTGGAATTGCAGTAGCAATGGTTACTATGGTAATGGTATTCACAATATTTGGATCTATTTCAACATCATTAAATACAAGTATGTTGTCTCCAGCAGTTTCTAATTTAATGTCATTGATACCATTAGTAATGTTTGGGGCACTAGCTATTGGGGCCGTTATGGCACTTCTAACCGTAATGCGTTAACATACTGCCATACCCCACTCTCATCACAATACTCACTATTAAAATATTCAATACATTTCTTTTGATTATCAGAAGTCAATGATTCCACAAATCTATTCTTATAGAAATCGTGGCTACCAATTTTAATCGGCCCATTAATGTTTATCATCATATCATTTAGTTTTTTAAACCAAAGAGTGATTAAACCATTTCGACCGCGCTCAAATCTTTGACTACTTTGCCCGCCCTGACGATGCTTGTTAGTTACGACACTTGTTTTATGATTAACTATGTAGAATGAATTATCTGAATATATTTCTGCAATTGTGCACTCTTTTAAATCAAATAAAAACAGCGTGTGTGATAATGATTTTTGCGGTAGTTCAATAAGTTTATTTCCACAAAAATAAATAGTGTTTTTATTTTTATATTCTTTAACAATTAATTTAACATTGTTCCAGTAGAAGGCGCGGCCTGAACATCCGTTGGCGCTAAATAAATTCCTTTATTTTATTTAAGCCGGCCAAAGTATTTTGGCGATTATCTTTATCTTTTATATTTCTACATTCTACTATTTCTTGATTTATATCAAAGAACGATTTGTTCTCTGGAATACATAACGTTATCATATTATACACCTCCCAGTGTAATCGCCCTATCCTGATTTGCACAGAAATCTTTTCCTTCAGAGGGAAACATGCTTCTATTACACCATAGGGCTAACGACCAGGGCTGGACTTGAACCAGCAAACCTTGCGGTGCCGGCTTAACAGGCCGGTGCGGTTACCTATTTCGCCACCTAGTCATACGGCCTATGCGAGACTCGAACTCACTTCGCGGGATTGACAATCCCACATTCTACCCATAAACCAATAGGCCATATGCTCTGAACGAGATTTGAACTCATGTCTTCACCTTGAAGGGGTGACGTGCTTAACCTGGCTACACTACCAGAGCATTATCTGTTTGCTTTATATACTATCTGTTTTACAGATACTATATAATTAACTTTATTCCTTTATATACTTTAATTATATATGACTAAATCATATCCTTTTTAAAGGATACTCATATGGGGATACTGCGAATCGAACGCAGACTTAATAGTCTGGAGCCATTCGTACTAACCATTATACTATATCCCCATAATCCCATCGTCCAGATTTGCACTGGCATTTTTCGGTCTACAGCCGAACGTTCTACTATTAAACTATGATGGGCGAGCGCAGTCTGCAGGATTCGAACCTGCGCGTCCTTGCGGACTCCACGTCTCAAGCGTGGCGGATTTGCCGTTCTCCCAAGACTGCTTCAAATCCTGTATACAAATGTATACAATCGTATACATTGTATTACATTGTAATCTTTTGTCATACAATTTGATACTTTGTATTAAATTGTGTTTCATATTATAATTCACCCATTTTCATGTAATTATAATACAAACGCGGAATGCATGATTCGAACATGCGTAACATTACTGTCGCATCGGTTAGCAACCGAGCACCTTTGGCCACTCAGTCAATTCCGCATGGCCAGTCTGGGCGATGAACCCAGCTCGAGACTCATTCTTCTCTACCGACCTGATGCGGCATACGCGAGTCGAACGCGTTCCTCTCGCTTGGAAGGCGAGCTTGCTGCCAATTACACTTATGCCGCAAGCCAATAATTTTATTAAGCTGGTATAGAATACTTAACAAATTATATAATAAAAAATACCAGCCAAAAAAGATTATTGGTGCTGATACTCTTCACTACCATTGGATCCTGACGAATTGCCATCCCATTGGTAGATATATTTCATAAGTAATATTAGCACTGAAGTGTTTTTAAATCTATGTTTTTTAATTAAAAAAAATAGAGATGACAGGACTTGCACCTGTTAAGCGCCTGCGCGCAGAAGGTCCTAGGCCTTCCGGGTTATCTTATTCCCTACATCTCTAGATGGAGATGGTATGAGTTGCACACACTAAGCGCCTACGCGCAAGGAGTTTTAAGCCCCTCGGGTTATCGGATTCCCTACATCTCCATATGCACAGAAAAGGATTCGAACCTCTGAAACCCCTACGGGTATGGGATTTTGAGTCCCACGCGTTTAACCACTTCGCTATCTGTGCGAGCAGTCTTTTCAGAAGCTGGTATTAAAAATTCTAAAATTACAAACCATCAATACCAGCTTAAAAAGATTAAGCCAGCTGGTTGACATTCAACAATAATTGTAATAAATTCAATTGAGTTGAATATGTTTGCATAGATATTAATAGATACGAATTGTTTTTAAAGCTATGCTTTTGGTAAAAGATGATGATGAAGCTTTCGATGACAATTAGCACAAAGAACAACACATTTATTTGTTTCTTTTAAAATTTTTTCTGGTGGCGCCCGGTTTTTTATTAATTCAGAAATATCTATTTCTTTTTCATTTGGATCTTTATGATGAAAATCTAAACAAGCAAAATCATCCTCTCTACAAAATAAACATTTAGCATCGGTTTTAATTTTATTTGCAAATTGTTTTGATTTTTCTTTTCGTGTTCTACTACTTTCTCTATATTTTTCTTTATTTTTTTGATAATATTCTTTCCTATCACTCATGTATATATTATGATACAAAATATTTAAAAAGGTAACTATCACTTTTTAATGACAATATCGTCTTTTAATGATACACGCGATCGCGGAGTTGAACCGCGCTTGCTGGCTTAGAAGTCCAGTGCCCATCCGATAGGCCAATCGCGTTGATGGAGATGATGAGAATTGCACTCACAATGGACCGGTCTTCAACCGATTGCTTTCCTGTTAAGCTACATCTCCAAGTGGGGAATAAGAGAATCGAACTCCTGCTAGAACGTTCCAAACGTCCGGTCATTACCACTAGACCAATTCCCCAATGCACCTACCACGAATCGAACGCGGTCGACAAGATCCGAAGTCTTGCAGGCATCCTTTACCTCATAGGTGCTTATGAATCCGCAGCGAATTGAACGCCGATCCCAGGATTAAAAGTCCAGTATTCTACCATTGAACTACGGATCCGTGAACTCGGAGAGAATCGAACTCCCATTTTGCGGATTAAGAGTCCGCTGTTTTGCCATTGAACTACGAGTCCATATCCACATTTGTGGATATATCCATTTTTATGGATACATCGCCCCTGCCAGATTCGAACTGACGCAACAAGGTTCAAAGCCTTGTATGCTTGACCGCTACATTAAGGGGCTTGGGTGGAAATACGCGAATCGAACGCATTCTAATGGAATCACAATCCATTGTGCTGGGCCAGTACACTAATTTCCACATAAGAAATCTACCGGAGTCGAACCGATCTATCATCCTCTGCAGGGATGCGCATTTGCCGCTCTGCCAAGATTTCTATGAAGCTGATGACCGGATTCGAACCGATAAAAAATAGTTACAGGCTATTTATGATACCATTTCATCACACCAGCAAAAATTCAACATCGTGTTGACTTTGTTGGTTGATGTGTCGGTTGTCTAAAGGTTACGCGTTTTAAAAAAGAATTATTCATTATTGAATTTGCGTTAACCATACATATATTACAATCGAAGTCTTTTTAAATGTATCGCATTCTAAATATATTAGGGATGTTCACGGAGCAGCGGCCTCTCCCGATGGGTCGTGTTGGTGCCGTCTTAGTCGGGTTACAAATTGAGATTTAATGGACATCCCATATTTTTAAAAAGTATCAAGAGAATCTTCGCTGTTCCACATATCATTTTCAATACATGAATCACAAAGGGTTTCATTAGATCGTGGTAAAAAAGGATAACGTATAATTTCTTTTCCACACCTTGAACATTGTTTAACCATATAAATTCATAGAACGCGCTTCTTTTTAAACCTTTCGCACTAATAATATATTATGCAAGATGTACCATCGTTTTTTTGGAGAAAATGGTTAAAAGCAGACGACCATATGAAAGAAGAAATGGTTAAAGATTTAAAAGTAACAAAATTACTTGCATCGTTACTTTATCCAAAATTAGATACTGAACATGCAATCGATGCTGCCGCAATTATGATGAACAGCTATTTTGAAGATTTAGCCGAACACATTTTAGCCGATCAATCGCTACCACAATAACTACAGCGCTTTTCTTTTTCTTTTGGTTTGCCACAATGCTTGCATACTTTAGTTGCTTTCATTATTAACCCTCTTAAATTTCATCCCAATCTGTTGGAGATTGAGTTATCCAAAATGGAATTGCTCTAGGTTTCATATTAAAAGCAGGTGTGAAAAATTCTTTGCACCAGGGGCACACAACATTATAATCTTCAAATCTTTCTTTATAAGTAACGACTTTGTCACATCTTGGACAATTTATATAGTGATATTCGGTTTTTTTATGAGCGTTCTTTCTATATGGATCTTCGATAGATTTTTTCTTTTTTTGAGAACTTACTATTGGTAAATAAGTATGATGCATTTTTCATCACATTAATTTTTTCTTTTTTCCAGAATTATAAATATTGTCAATAGCATTAAATCCAACACCAGACATTGGTGCTAATATTGCAAATCCAACAGATCCTTGAACTGCATTACCTATATTACCTGGAGACGGATTTGATAATAATGGCATCATCATTCCAGCCATTCCTCCACCCATAGTAACTTGTGCAACTTGTCTAAAGTCTTTTGTTGGTGGTTCTGCTACTTGCCTTGAATATCTTTTTCGTTTCATTTTTTTAACCATATTAATTGCCTCATCTTTTCTTTTTGTTTACTGGATTATATGCACTAGGTATACTTGAAATATTACGTTCTTTTTTCCATAAAAATTCTGGTGTTTCTTTATTCATCCAGTCATCCAGTTCTTTTTGCTTAGTTAGGTTTTTAATATCTAATTCAAGTTGTTTATTACCAGTGTCTAAATCTTTTAAAGTTGGCATAGTTGAAAAAGATTGTGATAACATTTCTTCACTTGCTTTTAATGGATTTAATGGAGGCAACTGTTGTGATGGAAATTTTCGGTTTTTTTGTCCAGGATATGATTGATATGCCAAATCTTTTTCTTTTGATAAGCCTATTTTTATTTCATCTATTGGAGCTACTGAAGTATCTTCAAATTCTTTACCACAATATCTACATTTAACTAATGGCGTATCTAATGTAAATGCGCTCATGTAATCTTGTTTAGATGGTGTAAAATTACTTATATTTGTATTTCCACAGTTTGGGCATTTCATATTAATTACCTTCTCGTTTGAGTGTGTTTTTGATAACAATCTCTACAATAAACCGGCCGATTTTCGGCTGGCTTAAATGGCACTTCTGTTTCTTGTCCACAATCGGAACATGTTGCTTTATGCATTTCTCTTGGGCCAACTGGCCTGTTATTAAATCTTCTATCTTCCATTATATTTTCACTACTACATTATTCTAAACATTCCAGTTCCGCACTTAGAGCACGTACCCTTCATTGCTTTTCTACCATTCTTCATGGTAACTTCTTTTCCGCTTTTCATTTCTACGGACTTTTTACATTTCATACAATATGCTTTCATAAGATCAACTCCATTGATTAATATAATATATACATTAAGGCTATATAAACCTTATTGTATCATAGAATCAGCTAATAGAAGATCTATAACGCGTCTAAATTCTGTTTTTTCGGCATCTATGCTCTCTTTAGTTTCTGAATAAGAGTTTCCAATTTTATAATATTGACATCCAAAACTAAATGCTGGGATATTTCCGTTCGGACTAAACTTACGAAATTCTGCCATTTCTATATCAGAAGGAAGATTTAAATCAACCACATAATGACGGGCAATTATTTTACCGTTATATTCTTGCATTACTGCATTAAAAATAGGATCAATATATTTACAGTGTGGGCACCAAGATGTGGAAAAATATCTTATAATAGGTTTTCCATCTATTAAACACGGTGTATCTGATAATTTTTCAAACAAGTTATTAGAGGTCGGCTGTGGGGGATTAGTACACCCAAAAATAAGAAGAGCCCCAATAAGTAAAATCCCAATAATAATTAATTTATTCATACACATTCCCATATTTGTCCTTCATTTGTATCCGTTATAACTAATATTTTTCTTGGATCACTGCATGTCGCAATTAATGGTGATGAATTATTATCACCAGTAATAATAATTGGCTCATTTGTATCTTTGTTTATATTGGTATCATTATTTGGTTGAATACATCCAAATAATAAAACAATAATTAAAATACTTCCAACAACAAGATATTTCATAAATATATATAGATAGAAGATTTTTTAAACCTTCCTATGGGATCTAAATTAATTCTGTTTCAAATGTAAATGGATTTTGTTTCTTTTGCTTTTCACCAAACAATTGAGCAAGTCCATTTTCAGATGACGGCTCAGTAAATTGTCTACGAACTCTATTGGAATTAATATCAAGTATCGCAACTGGAATTTTTTCAATTCCAAGTTGTTTAGCAGCATTGACTCTATGATATCCTTCTTGTCCTGTAAATCCACCATCTATATATCTTAACCATGGTAAAGGAAATTTATCTCCTTTAATCATTGATTCTTTATAAATATCAATTTTTTGTTGAGCTCGTTCTTGAACTCTTTTTGCTTCTTCTGGTTTCTTAATTGCTGCAAATTCCCATTCTTTTAAATATTTATCAGGAGACATTAATTCAACATGTGCTTCTTTTGAATGTTCAAAAAAAGGATCATATTTTTGTTCTTTCGTATCTTCAATCCAGTCATATGGTTCGCGATCACTAACTTTACTCCACAAATCATCTGGTTCTTTATATGGCCTAGAAATTTCTTTAAATGTTTTAGCAAATGGGTTTTTCTTTGCTTTACTAGGTTCTATTAAATCATCTATATCATATGAAATATCCCAAGCATCAGTCATAAAAATTCATCCTCTTGATATGCAGGATCTTTTGGGCACCCATACCAATGTGTATTGGATGGTCTAAAGAATTTTTTACAAAAGGGGCATTGTTTCATTTTCATTTATATCAATCCATTTACAATAGAAGCTCTTTGATTATATATTATTGGCGGCCTAGGATAATTTCGTGGTGCCCCAAATGATCCTCTTCTTTCGCACCATTCACACAAACCAGTTTTTGGATCCACAAATGGGCATCCACATCGTTTACATTTCATTTAAACACCGCTTGGTTCATTTAAACTACGACCAACATTTGTTGCTACATATTGAATAGGAATTTGTTTTCTTTTTCCTGTATTTACATAATCTGCCAATTCATCTATATCCATATTTAAAACATCTGCATCCATTATAATTCCTCCATTATATATCCATATCTATCTAATAATTGTTTATCAGCTAAACATGAAATACATATTGCGTGTTTTGGTTTAATAACAACTTCGTTTTCTGTGCGCCCACATTGTATACATGTTCTCATTTTTTCACCCGTTGCCCAGGACCCCTAAGTCGTCCAAGTCGTAAACTTGCCTTTGTTTTTTTATTTAAAAAATTATTTTCATGGTTTCTAACATGTTCAGAAACTTTATCCATTTCAAGATTTTCTAATCTATCATCGTTTCTATCTCCATTTTTATGATGAATCATATATCCCTTTGGAATTGGTCCATTTGATTGTTCCCATATCCATCTATACCGATAACCTAAACGGCCGTCTGGTAATCTTTTTCGAACATACCAATCTTTAGTTTTTAAGAAGTCTACCATGTATATATCTAAAGAACTGATATTTATAAACCTTTCTGGGATAGAGTATTTTTAAAATTGGGCCCAATAACACTAAATTTACCAGTTAATAATATACTGATTTGTTTTAATGCATCCTCTTTTAGAAGATTTGATTTTAAAAAAACTTTATTTTTATAATATGCATTAAATTGTTCTTTATCAAAATAGTATACAGCTTTTTTTGTATATGGATAATGTGTATCAGCACATCCAACTGTATATATTCCAAAAATGGGTATATCAAACAAAGCTGCTGTATGTAAAACCCCACTATCGTTTCCTATGAACATCTTAGAATATTTCATAATATTGAATAAATCAGTCATATTTCTACTTAAAACGATTTCTAGGTTATCTGTAGGAACAAATTGTGATGATAAACCATATTCGGAGGGCCCTAAAACCACCCATATCTTGTTTTTCTTGCTTAATTCGGTGGCTAACCATACGAAATTCTCTATTCCCCAACTTTTTTCACTAAAACTTCCTCCGGGGTGTATAACTATTGCCTCATTTGAGGTAGAAATCGTATACATCGGAGAAGGGTCTGGAAGATTTAATAATCTTTGTGCTGTTCTAATATAGAACTCCGCCCAGTGAACTTCAACCCAATCTTTTTTTATTCGTTTTCTATATACCTTTTCTCCTAAAAAGTCAAATGTATTTGCAAAAAATAATCCAAACCACATAGTTGATGGAGCATTAATATTAAAAATTATATCATATGATGTATATGGTTCTGTAGATTTGTAATCTATTGGAAGAGACATCATTTTATTATTTTCTTTTGTGGAAACATCTACAGAATATCCATTTTCTTTAAGATAATGTACTAATGGAATTGAGTGAATAAAGTCTCCTAATGCACCATGATTCACAATAAGAATTTTCTTTCCAGTACCTGGAGTAAATTTGGCATTTAATAACAAGCCAAAAAGCGCCTTGCCATACATAATATCACTTGTGAGTTAATACCTTCAAAGAACAACATCGTGTGCACATAGGAAGAAGATTTTGTGTTCTAATTTTTTCTATTATTTTTTTCTGTTCTTCGTCTATTTCAAAATAATTTGGTTTGGTCCCATCAGAGATTTTACCACAATTAAGATTGTCTATTCTAATAAAAGGGCATATGCTTTTTTGTCCAGTCCAATCAATCTGTGTGCAATTTAATTCATTACAACCAACGTTGTGTGTTTGTCTTGCCGTCATATCATAAATATATTCAAATACGTTTGTATCTCCGTGTTCCAATTCAAAAGATGTATTTAGCTCGAGCCCAACTTCTTGTGCCACTCGTTTTGCCTCATTTACTTTGTTTTTAAATAATTCATATGGATATTTAAATGTTATAGGAAATACAGATGCACTGGCAAATATAGTAACATCTTTTTTAGATATACTTTCTAAGATCTTTTTTGACGAATCAAAGTCTTTCTGGGGAAAACTATATTCTTGAACAAGTGTTAATGAATCAACGCCAAGAGATTTTACATATCTAATAAAATCGGGCAAGTCTTCTAAATTGTCTTTTTGTACAACTGTAACAAGCATTACTGGTATTCCATAAGATCTAATCAATCGAATATTTTTAGTAACTTTTTCAAATGTTCCACTCACTCCGCGCACCTTATCATGAACTGGTAAAAATCCATCAAGACTTATATCAATTTCAAGAAGTCCTGGCCGCTTTGATAAGTTCTTAATTTCTTCTGGAGTAAGAAGCGCCGCATTTGTTGCTATTGAATACATTAATCGTTCTTTATCGGCCGCATCAATAACTTCAAATGCCTTCTTTTTGTTGAGAAAAAATTCTCCACCAATAAGATTTACTTGAGTAACTCCATTTAATTTGAAGTTTTTAAACATGTTTTTAATTTGTTCTACAGATAATTCGGGTTCACATTTTTTTCTAATGTCTTTTTGATGACACATCTGACAATTTAGATTACATGCGAGCGGCCACACAAACTGAATTAATTTTTTCTTTCCTTGAAGATGCCCCAAATTCCCCGTTCTTAAACAAACGAGGGCTTTCCTAATATGTCTGGGTTTAATCATTTGATCACGTTAATTGGTATATAGGAGAGTGTATTATACTCCCCCATATAAGTTTCTTTATGCAAATGAATCGATAATTTTAATAATACTATATCGTTCACCGCTTTCCGGAATTATTGTTTCCGGCACGAATTTAATTTTTTGATTTAATAGCGCTTCGCGCCAAAAGGAAGCAACATCCTCAAGAGTCTTAAGCTTTGCTTGCGCTTCTTTAAACTTAGTTAAAAGTCCAAGGTTTGAAGCGTTTGTATAACTCAATGTGTCATACGCTGGTTTTGACCCTTTCTTTACTTCTGCATTCTGCCAACAGCTCAACACTGAACCATTTGAAGTCTTTGCAGTTATAATTACTTTTTCACTGGGCTTCTCCAACATACTTCCATCTGGATTTTTCACTTTCTTTGTTCCTGCCCAAAACGAAACATCAGTTACAGTTGCAACTGTTGATTCTCTTGAAAGGAGCACCTTTGGAAAGCTGTTTCCTTTATTACCTTCTAGATCTACATAACTCATATCTAACACATCCCTCGCCTTCTAGGCGACATATATATTATACACCTAAATGTTTTTAAATGTATGTTATTATTCGCAGCAAGCTGCTTTTTTAACTATTGTTTTTTTCTTAACTGGCTTCTTCTTAGAAACAGTTTTTTTAATTTTCTTTACTATTTTTTTCTTAGCTATATTCTCACCTACCTTATATATATTATGTACTCAAAGTTTAAAAAGGTTTCTATTATTCTTCAACGGTAACCATTGGGTCCCCAAATATTTTAACCTTTTTCTTTGTTGTTTCTTTTACTTCAACTTCTTTTACTTTTTTTGCTTTAGCCATGACTATCACCGTATATATTATGTAACGAAAGTATTTAAAAGGTTTCTATTCGCATAAATCCGCTTTGTGGCGGCTGTTTAAAATAAATTCTTATTTTACGGGTATTTCCATAATCGCCAAATAATGCCAAAATTAATAAAAATAAACCAAACGATTTTCGTATGAATTTTGTTGTTTTGATATTGGCGGGCAATCTAAAATAATCTCCGGCCGTCCATTCAATGTTTTCAAGTTGTGTTTTGTAATCCCCTTCTAATTCAATATCGGCGCACACATATTGTTTGAGAAAAAACGTAAATATTTGTTTGTTTTGGGGGCCCTCGATTTTTACCGACATATCACCATTCTTTTTATGCATGGCTCGCCAGCCAGCTGTTAGTGGATACAGTAATCCAAATATTTTTCCTCGCATGGCTGTTTGAAACTCTTTAGTAAAAATTTTATTAATAATAAATAAGGTTAATATTGTACCAACAAACACACTCATTATTGATAATTCAATATAAACTCTTGTTGTATCTGAAAGCATTGCATATCTTGAATAATCTTCTATAAATGCAGTAACTGCAAAGAATATGAGGCCCCATCCAGTTATTGCTGATAGAGTAAAAAATAGAAAAAAATCATTAATGGTTCCATTTATTTTTCCAGCAGAAGAAAGATTATAGAATATTGCACCACGATCGCTATAAGAAATAAGATCTGGATCATGATAATAATTTACTTTACCAACAATCTTTTCTACCATATAATCACTGAAATATTTCTTTAAATCGTTTAGTTTCAGGATCATCTTCTTTTGGTAAAATAGAATCTAGTTTTTTTTCAATTCTTAAAACGCTTTGGTACATTTCAAATTGTTGAGGATTTTCAATAAATGTACTTGCCGACTCTGCTTTTAATAAGCCTAATTTAACATAAATATATCCACTTATCAATATAAATACTAAAATACCAATACCTGCAAAAACAGATTCTGTAAACGATAGTTCAAATCCTTTAACTAATAAATATGTTGATGCTAATAAAGCCAAATTTATTATTCCAGAAAATCTGCCTAATAATGATCCATATCCAGTACCATAATATTTCATTACATCGGCATAGAATTTTTTCCATCCGGATTTTGGTTTAATTCGATTCATTTTAAATCACTTGTTGTTGGAGCATAACTTAATAAATCCCAATCTAAACTTCTTGAATAATGAGGACCCAATTTCTTTTTATATTTTTTTACAATTTCAGTATATTTTTCTTCGGATATCTTATGATTTTCCCAAAACCGTATATCAGTATTACCATAAAAGAATTTAACCCACGCCCAATTAATTGGTGGTATTGAATTTTCATATAATTCATTTAAACACTCAAATACCAATTTTGATGCTCGCTT